>Ga0268276_1000310_pt1 | contig 59067 bp, 38 predicted proteins | sample saktaG_4_FD_190145 | JGI IMG/M metagenome (GOLD analysis project Ga0268276, IMG submission 190145) | Saline water microbial communities from Sakinaw Lake, British Columbia, Canada - sak_2010_1_5_45m | ecosystem: Environmental > Aquatic > Non-marine Saline and Alkaline > Saline ...
AAACCCTCTTACCCCCCCCCCCCCCCCAGCATCGGAGCAGGCTGGCTCACAGGACGGAGCAGAGGCGGTAAAGCACGCCTGCGGCGACGGCCGAGCCGATGACCCCCGCGACATTCGGCCCCATGGCGTGCATGAGCAGGAAGTTGGAAGAGTCGGACTCCAGACCGATCTTGTTGGAGACCCGTGCAGCCATGGGGACGGCCGAGACGCCCGCGGAGCCGATGAGCGGGTTGATCTTCTCCTTCAGGAAGTAATTCATCAGTCTGGCCATCAGCACGCCCGAGCAGGTTCCGATCGCGAAGGCAAACAGGCCGAGAAGGATGATCCCGAGCGTCTCGGGCGTCAGGAACTTCTCCGATGCCAGCTTCGAGCCGACGGCGAGGCCGAGGAGGATCGTGACGATGTTGATCAGGGCGTTGGCCATGGTATCGGAAAGGCGGTTGACGACGCCGCATTCGCGAGCGAGGTTGCCGAGCATCAGCGCCCCGACCAGCGGCGAAGCCGAGGGGAGCAGCAGGGCGCACAGCAGGACCACGATCAGCGGGAAGACGACCTTCTCAATCTTTTTGACCGGCCGCAGTTGTTTCATTTTGATCCTGCGCTCGGCCGGGCTGGAGCAGAGGCGCATCAGGGGCGGCTGGATGATCGGCACCAGGGCCATGTAGGAATAGGCGGCTACGGCGATCGCGCCCAGAAGATCGGGGGAGAGCTTGGTCGTCAGCCAGATTGCGGTCGGGCCGTCGGCGCCGCCGATGATGCCGATCGAAGCGGCATCTTTGATTGAGAAGGCGAGACCCGGCACATAGTCGTTCAGCACCAGCGCGCCGAGGAGGGCGCAGAAGATGCCAAACTGGGCCGCGCCGCCCAGAAGCGCCGTCTTGGGGTTGGCGATCAACGGGCCGAAGTCGGTCATCGCGCCCACCCCCATGAAGATCAGCAGCGGAAACACTCCCGTGCTAACCCCCATATCGAAAATGTAATAGAGAAAACCGCCCGGCTCGAGCATGACGGGGAAACACGACCCGTCAGCACCCACGATCAGTTTGATCACCGGTTCGGCGGTGATGCCGGCGTTGGGGATATTGGCCAGTAACCCGCCGAATCCGATCGGCAGCAGCAGCAGCGGCTCAAACCCTTTGATCAGGGCCAGATAGATGAGGCCGAGGCAGACAACGATCATGACGGCCTGACTGATGCCGTAAGGCAGGACACCCGGTTTGTGCGACGCCGTGACCTCTTTCTGGTAGGTGACGCTGTCGACCACGACCGGGTCAGCCACCGGGCGGGGCCCGGTCGCAGCGAATCCGTAAATGCCTGTTTCCATCCAGATGGTCTTCAAGCGACTGCCCAGGGAGGGTTTCGCCGGTTCGGTTTGAACCCCGCCGGGAGTCGCCTCCTGAGTCGGCTGGTCAGCGTATGCGGCCGGCAGGAGCGCGAGCGTGGCCGCGACGAAAAAGGCAAAAAGCATTTTTTTCATAGTTATCCTAAAGAAGGCTATAGGCTGAAAGGCAGTAAGGCTATGAGTTTGAAAATGAACAGGTTACAGATTTATTCGCACGCACCCAATGGTGAACAGCTCCCGTTTTCATAACCGATTGCCTCCCAATCCTTACAGCCTCACAGTCTCACAGTCTTCTGAACTTTTTAGGGTTATTCTGTCACGTGGACGGGTCTGGCAGGCAAGGAGGACCTCAGGAGATGTGGGCCAGAATATCGCCGGTGTTGATTTTCTGGGCTTGCGTGACCTCGATGGACGACACAATGCCGGCGGACGGCGCCTTGACCGGCATCTCCATTTTCATCGCCTCCATAATCAGGATCTCGTCACCCGCCTTGACCGTCTGACCGGGATGCGCGGTGATGCGCAAAATGATGCCGGGTACCGGTGCGGTGATCGGCACGGAGGCCGACGCGGGAGCCGCCGCAGACGCGGTGGGCTCGGGCGCCCCCGCCGTGACGGAAAACGGATAGGTCTGGCCATTGACGACCGCCTGGTCGCCTTGAAATGCGACGGTGTAGGCTTTCCCGCCAACCGTGACGGTGCAGACGTCGTCGGTCCGGGGTGCGGCTGCCGCCGGGGCGGCACTCGGTGGCGCCTTCTTGCGGATGCCGAGCGTCGCCTTGCCTTCGAGGAAAAGAATTCCTTTTTCCTGACAGGCGGCGGCGATGAAGACATTCTCATCGGTCAGCGGCAGCCCTGTGTCGGTGAGCATTTTCCGGAAGAAGTCGAGCGATTTCTTGGGATCGGCGTCGTTGTTCTCCAGCACCGTCTTGGTGGTGGGCTGGAGCTTGAGTTGCTCGGCGGCGATTGCGACGATCTCGGGATCCGGCGGAACCGGTGTCTTGCCAAAATAGCCGAGAACCATTTTGCCGTAGCCCGGCGCGATTTTTTTCCAGGGGCCGTGCATCACGTTGTTGAAGGCCTGTTGAAAATAGAACTGGGAGACCGGGGTGACGGAGGTGCCGAACCCGCCGCGCCGGACCACCTCGGACATGGCGCCAATCATCTCGCCGTAGCGATGCATGAGGTTGTTGTCGCGCAGCATCTGGGTGTTTGCGGTAAGCGCGCCGCCCGGCATGGGCGACCACGGAATCAGCGGTTCGACGGAAGTCGCCTCGGGCGGGAGGAAGTAGTCCTTCATGCAATCGCGAAAGACCACCTCCGCCTCGCGCACCTTGTCAATGTCCACGCCCAGATCGTATTCGGTGCCGCGCAGGGCATGCCACATGACGATCACATCGGGTTGGCAGGTGCCACCGGAGACGGGGGCGAGCGAAAGGTCAATCACGTCGGCGCCGGCGTCGAGCGCGGCTTTGTACGAAATGACGCCGCACCCGGCGGTCTCGTGCGTATGAAACTGGAGCTGCGTCCCCTGGGGGAGGAGCCGGCGCGCCCGTTTGATGGTCTCAAACACGATGGCGGGAATCGAGGTGCCAGAGGCGTCCTTGAAGCAGACCGAATCAAACGGAATTTCCGCCTTCAGGATATCCCGCAGGGTCATCTCATAGAAATCGGGATCATGCGCGCCGGTGCAGCCGGGCGGAAGCGCCATCATCGTGACCACGACTTGGTGCTTGAGCCCTGCCTCATGGATGCATGTTCCCGAATACACGAGGTTGTTGACGTCGTTCAGGGCGTCGAAGTTGCGAATCGTGGTGATGCCGTGCTTCTTGAAGAGTTTCGCATGCAGCGCGATCACGTCGGAGGATGCCGAATCCAGGCAGACGAGGTTCACGCCCCGCGCGAGCGTCTGAAGATTGGCGTCGGGGCCGGCCACTTCCCGGAAGCGATCCATCATGTGGAACGCATTTTCGTTGCAATAGAAGAAGGGCGACTGGAACATCGCGCCACCGCCGGCTTCAAAATAAGAAATGCCGGCTTCGCGCGCGGCGTGAATGGCCGGCATGAAATCCTCGGTCAGGACGCGGGCGCCGTAAACGGATTGGAACCCGTCGCGAAAGGCGGTGCACATGAATCGGACTTGTTTCTGGGCCACGGTTCAAACTCCTTTGGTGGACTAGTGGGGTGGGGAAGGCGTGAGGAATACGGAAATCAACGTCGCTTCGCGACCGCGATGGCGACTGCGATCCGGGCGGCATCGTCGGCCGCCTGCGGCGCGGGCATCGGCCTGCGCGGGGCGGTCGGCTCGTCGTCAGGCAGCAAATGAGAGAATCGCTGAAAGAACTTTGAAAACGACAGCGCGCCGACCAAGACCATCAGGAACGCGTAGACGATCAGCATTCCGACCATCATCAACAAAAAACCCTCTTTTAACAAAAATGACTGGTCCATTGCGCACCCTTTTTTGGCTTAAAGAAAGAATTTTCTACGATAATCGAAACAATGAGAAATGTCCACCAAATAGATGAGTGTGTAGCGATTTGGGCGCATGGCAGTTCTGATGAGGTCGTTGATTCGTAATCATAATCGTAATCATAATCGTAATCTTGCTTTGACCATGGTTGGGGGATTAAGATTAAGATTAAGATTACGATTAAGATTACGATTACGATTACGAGTAAGGAGTAACCCTCATCAGAACTGCCATGCGCCCTAGCGATTTGAACGGTTTCGGGCCGGGAACCGTCCGCGCGGGTCAGAGGTCGCGCAGGAAGGCTTCAAGGTGGGTTGCCATGCGGGGTGTGCCGAGCGCATAGAGCCGGCCTTCGGTTGCGAGAATGCGTTCGGAGAGCGCCATGTAGCGGGCGTACGGCGAGCCATCGCCCCGCGCCCAGATCGCGCGGGCGGCCTCCGGAAAGCGTCCGCGGTTGTGGATCAACTCCCAGCAGCGCGCGAAGCCCTGCATGCGGGTGATGATGTCGAAATCGATCACGTCGCTGCGGAGCAATTCGTAGGGCGGATTGGGGTTGAACACCAGGCCGGGTGCGGCGCCGGGCGTCGTGAGGGGCGTCCCGGGAAGCCCCTTGAGCAGGTTGACCTGGAGTTCGGGGGGAGCAAGGTCGCGCACCAGGCGGTCGAAACCCGCTGCGAAGGACGCTTCGTCCTCTCCCGGAAGCCCAAAAATAAGGTCGGCGTGGACGGTCGCCCGGGCCTCGTGAATCAGGAATGCAAGCGCGTCAAGCACGGTCGCGACATCGCCGTTGCGTCCGACGGCGCGTGCGACCGCGGGGTTGAGCGTCTGCACGCCGACTTCCAAATGGAGGGCGCCGGGTGGAAAGGCGGCAAGAACGCGGCGCAGCGGTTCCCCAAACCGCCTCGGCATCATCTCCAAATGCAGTTGAAACTGTCCCGGATGGCGGGCGAGAAACAGCTCCAGGATGGCGCAGGCGTGGGCTTCATCGGCATTGAAGCTGCGGTCCAGGAAGCGGAAGGCGCGCGCGCCGCGCGCGATCAGGCTGTCGAAGGCTTCGGCCAGCCGCCCGGGATCGAAGCGACGAAAGGGGGTGTGGCAGGAGGTGCAGTACGTGCATCCGAACGGGCAGCCGCGTGAACTTTCGACATAGAGGGTGCGCCGCGCCAGATCGTCGGCCGTGTACAGCGCGTAGGGGAGCTCCAGATCGGCCAGGGACGTCGCGGCGCCGCAGACCCCGCGCGCGGAGCCGTCGGCCTCGCAAATCGGTCCGCCGGCCAGCGCCTCGGCGCACAGGTCGCGGAAGGCGGTTTCACCTTCGCCCGTAACCCGCGCGTCAGCCACCCCGATCCAGCGCGCGTCATCGCCTGCGACGATCTCGGGGCCGCCCAGGACGATCTGCGTGTGGGGCGAAACCCGCCGCAAGATCAGCGCCGTCTCCCGCACGCACGCCGCATTCCAGAGGTAGACGGAAAATCCGACGATTCGCGGACGCCGGGCCGCCACGGCGGCGGCAAGCTGGAACGGCTGCACGACGGTGTCGGACTCAATGATTTCGGCCCGCTCCCGCAGTGCCCCGAGATTGGCCATCAGGGAACGCGCGGCATGGGCGCAATGGCTGTACCGCGCGTTCAGCGCCACAATCACAATGTCAACCCGCACCGACACCGCCCACCCCTTCCGAAAAACCCGCGCGACAACCGGCATTGTCGCACCAGACGGCAACCACTATAGCGCAACCCATGGACAGCCGGACACTTCAATTTTCATAATACTGTCGCGTTCCAGCGTTGCCGGAACGCTGCCGTTCGGTTACACTATGTCACTTTCAGATCGGGAAGCGCCCGCGTGTGCGACGCGTTCGGCCGGTCATCAAGGAATCGGACTTATGGCACAACAGACGGGCAATTCGGCGGCGATGGCCGCTTTTGAGGCGTTGCTGGACGGGCAGACGGCGACCTACCACAAGGGCTTCAATCCGGGTGATCGGGTGCGCGCGCGCGTGCTGGCGCTGAACGACGCCTATGCGGTGCTGGACGTTCAGGCCAAGAATGAGGGTCTGCTCCCGATCGCGGAACTGCTGAACGAAGCGGGCGAACCGACGGTTCAACCGGGCGACAGTCTCACCGTCATGTTCACTGCGATGCAGGGCGGTTCATTTCTCTGTTCCCTTCGGTTTTCGGGCACGGTGATCGCGCATCAATCGATCGCCCGTGCCTTTGAAAATGGCCAGCCGGTCGAGGGTCTGGTCGCAAGCGAGGTCAACGGCGGATACGAGGTGACGGTCGGCGCGGCCCGCGCCTTCTGCCCCTATTCGCAGATCGACTTGCATAAAACCGAGGATGCGGTATACGTCGGCCAGAAATTCGCCTTTCTGGTGACCGAATATGGCGAAGAGGGGCGCAATGTCGTCCTCAGCCGCCGCGACTTGCTCGAAAAAGAGCGCGAGGTGCAGCGCGACGCGCTGCTGGCGGGTCTGCGCGAGGGGGATGTGCGCAAAGGCGTGGTTTCGCGGCTGACCGAATTCGGCATCTTCGTCGATCTGGGCGGCGTGGACGGTCTGGTGCCGCTCCGGGAACTCTCCTGGGTGCGCGATACGAAGCCGGAGGATGTGGCCAAGGCGGGCGACACGGTCGAGGTGCAGGTGCGCGAGATAGACCTGGCGCGCAACCGCATCTCGCTCAGCTTGCGCGCGACCCAGAGCGACCCGTGGCACGACGCAGTGTCGCGCTATCCGGTGGGCAGCACGTTGACGGCGAAGGTGACGCACATCGAACGGTTTGGCGCTTTTGTCTCCATCCTCCCCGGGGTCGACGGGTTGGTGCCGATCAGCAAGTTGGGAAACGGCCGCCGCATCCTCTCAGCGCGCGAGGTCGTGAGCGAGGGGCAGGAGATGCTGCTCCAGGTCGAAACCATCGATCCCGAGCGTCGGCGCATCGGCCTGAAACCGGTCGACGAGCGTGTGCAGGCGCTCAAGCCGGGTGAACTGGCGCCGGGAAGCGAGGTCGAGGGAATCGTCGAGGGGATCAAGGAATTCGGCGTGTTCGTCCGGATCTCCGAGGAGAAAACCGGTCTGCTCCACATCAGCGAGACCGGCATTGCCAAGGGCGGCGCGCCGGCGAGCAAACTGGAGCGGATGTTTGCTCCCGGTTCCGCGGTCAAGCTGATCGTGAAGTCGGTCGAGGGAAGCCGCATTTCATTGACCACGCCGGCCGCATGGCAGGCGCGGACGGCGGGTGCGGGGGAGGACGACGAGGTGTCGAGCTTCCTGGCCTCGTCCAACCCCCCCGCGAAGGGTCTCGGCAGCCTGGGCGATGCCTTCGGGGCGTTGAAGCTGTGACCTATTCTGCTTGACCCTTCGGCTCTCTCTTTATTATTCTCACGCCTTTCACATCCCGCTTTCAGGGCGAATGTGGCGGGTGTGGGCCCGGACCTTTCGCACGATTCTTAACACGGAGTATCCCCATGAGCGACCTCAAAGACTTGAAGCACCTGCTGCACACCTGTGCGTACCATTCGGTTGAAATTGAACGGTACATGGATCCGAAGAATCCGGCGATTCTCACGTTCGATCCCGAACTAGGATATATCCACAGTGATCATTGCATGAAGGACGGCATGGAGGGGACGGTCACGCTGGGGACCTATGATCGTCGTTTCTTCAACCGCACCCTGATCAACTACGCGGATCAGCCGTGCCGGATCAACACCTATGGCGACAGCTACACGCAGGGCGCGCAGGTGAGCAACGGCGAAACCTGGCAGGAATTTCTGGCAGCCAATTTCCGCGAGCCGATCCGGAACTTCGGCGTTGGCGGATACGGTGTGTATCAGGCCTACCGGCGCGCGATGCGCATGGAGGCCATCAAAGAGGTGGCCGCGGAGAACATCATCCTGAATGTGTGGGATGACGACTACATGCGAAACATAGACGCCGCGCGCTGGGTGCGTGTCGCGTGGATGTGCCGGGCCCTGCCGCGCGGGAAACGGGATGGCTACCCGGTGCACGGGTTCCCGTGGTGTCATCTTCGTTTCGACGTGGACAAGGGGAAGTGGGTCGAGCGGCCCGGCATGTGCGCGAAGGCTACGGATCTCCGCGAGCTCGTGGGGCAGGAGAACTACTACAACGCTTTCAAGGACGACGCGGGCGCCCAGTTGTACTGTCTGCGCGAAGGCGGCGAGGCGCCGGTCGAAGCGGCTGAGAAACTGGCCGAGGCATTGGGCGTCAAAGTCAACCTGCGCAATGCCAAGACCCGTCAGGCGGATGCCCAGAAGCTGCATCTCGCTTATGGCATTCGCTCCACCATGTACACCGTGGACAAGTTCCGTAAGTGGTGCAAGGCCAACAAGCGCAAGTTCATGATCATGCTGAGTTACGATGTGCCGACCATCGAACGCTACTTCAAGACCGGAAAACGGTTCGATCAACCGTTTGTGGATTTCCTGGACCAGGAGAAGTACCTTTACATCGACACCCTGCCGAAGTTTCGCGAGGAGCGCAAGCTGTTCAAGGGGTCGAACGAGGATTTCTTCAATCGCTTCTTTGTGGCCCGTGCCGGGGCTCAGGTGTTCGGGCACCATACGCCTCCCGGCAACTTCTGGTTCGCCTACGCCATCCGTCCGGAAATCCTGAAGTGGCTCAATCCCAAGCCGCCGGCGTACCGGGGGTAGGCATCAGCGGGTTCTGAACAAACAGCCATCGCCAACAGGCCCCGGTCGAAGAGGACGGGGAAGGAGCAGGGAGCAGGTTTCAGTTTTCAGGGTTCAGGGTTCGGCAAAGAGGGCGCCGGAGGCGTCGGTGACCGTGATGACGAGCTCGCTGGCGATGCTGTTGCTAGGTCGAGTAGGGATGTCGAGTAGGGACGGGTCTGAATGGCGCTAAGTTAAGGGGCTATTGCCATCTTAATCGTAATCCTAATCTTGATCTTAATCCACTGGTGAAAAACGGATTACGATTAGGATTACGATTAGGATTATGATCGGAAGCATCGCTTAACTTATGGACGAGTGACCAGTGATCAGTCATCAGTGATCAGTGGGCTTCGCGCCAAATGGTGCTGCCCGTGGTTATGCACATGTCATTGGCATCCACCTGACACCTGACACCTGATCACTGATAACTGCTCTTATTAGCATTATGGGCTCTTTTGCCCGGCCTTGGCCCATTCCTCCTTAGCTTCATTGAGGAATGCCTCGAATGTCCAGTTCCAGTAGTCGAAGCGCTGGAGGGCAAGGGCATCGTCCTTCATTTCCTCGCGCGCCTGACGCCACAGCTTCTCCATCTCGGAGACGACCTCCGGCGGCCAAGTGTCGGTGAAGATAACCGGCGAGAGGTGCCCATCGGCGCTGAGGGGCTGTCGCCACGGGGCTTTCTCCCAGCGGTCGCACATCAGAGTCAGGAGCTTGCGGGCGCTGCCGGCCCCCTTGCCGTAGAGTCGAATGCACATCTCATCGAGGATCGCGTCGATGTTCACATCCGGGTTCCACAGCACCTTCATGATGCAGTAGAGCGTGGGGGCGTTCCTGGACCATTCCGAGATGTTCTCGCCGTTCAGGAACGAGCCAGCCAGCACATCTCGGTTGCCGCGGTAATACTCCTGCGCCACGTGGGGGAACTGCAATGGGGCATGCGTCCAGCCGGTCACCCAGGTGGTGTACTCCCACGTGCTGATCTTCCCGCCGGTCTGTCTGGCCCAAGCGCGGATGTCCTGGTCAATCAGCTTGCGCAGTTCGGGCTGGCGCAGGCCGGCCATGGACGTGGAGCACATTTCGATGCGAAGGTTGTCGGGGAACTCGACCCCCTCCGGGCAGAGGGCATAGTTCCAGTACGGCAGGAAGACGACTTTCTTGTCCGGCCAGCGCTTCCTGACCTCCTCGCAGGCCTTCTTCACGAAGGTGCCAAGGATCTTGGATGCCTGGCCGCTGATGTGGCCGTGCCATGGCGAGTTGGGGTCCCACCGCTTCTGGCACTCCACGCACTGGCAGTTCATGGGTTCATCGCCGGGGGAGATGCTCAGGTACATCTCCGTCACCCAGGAGGCGCCCAGTCCCTTCTCCCACACGCTCTCGCAGCCGCTCATAAGGAAGTCTAAAGCGGCTTGCGAACTGTAGCAAAGCACGCCGCTGGGCTTGCCGTCCTTGCGGATGGCGAAGATGGCTTCGTTCTGCTTCCGCCACTCGGCCCCCCTGCGCAAGAGTTGTTGAGGCTCGTGGACCTTGGTGAGGTACGGCCAGGTGTTGCCGGCGCGTAGGCAGTGCAGCATCGGACGCAAGTTGAGGGTCTCGAGATCCTTCAGCGCGGGCGGGCGCGGGGGCTGTTGTTGCTTGTCGAACCAGCGCGACTTCCATGTGCCGCCGTACCCGTCGGCGGGGTGGTGGTTGCGCATCTGGAAGACTGGCGCATCGCGGTAACAGACCGGCGCGATGACCAAGTCCGTCGTCTGGGTGATGGTGCGCCCGCCGGCCTCGGTCGGCCAATACCAGCGCACGCCCAGAAAGCGCTCCAGGAAGTCTGCCACGGCGTAGGCGGTGCCTTCGTTGGAGTAGGGGTCCGACAGGCCCGTGTTCGAGGGTAGCGGAATGGTGCTGCCGACGAGATAGACCCGGTTGGCGGCCGTCTTGACCTCGAAGCCTCCAAGCGGTAGTTTGGCGGCGTCAACGCCGGCTGCGCGGGACTCGGGGCAGTCGCCGATAATGATGGCCGGGACGTCGGCGGCCGGCTCGGTCTTGAGCAGCGCCAGATCGGCCCCGGTGCTCAGTTTGACCACCGTCAGAAGTTCATTCATCAGCGTCTGGAGGTGTGCACTGGGTTTGGCGTCGGCGACGTAGACCTTGGCCACCGGCTGCCCGGCTTTGACGATGTCCACGGGCTGGTGCGACGGCGCCGGTTGCAGGGTCACAGGCGTCAAGTCGCGGGCCTGGGTGGCCGGGGACCCTTCGCCCTGTGCGGCACACCCGGCGGCGAGAGTCACGAACACGAGTCTCATGGTGGATGCGTCCTTCATTGCATTGTCCTTTCGCTCCTGCTGTAACCGTTCACGGCTTCTTTTTTTTACGGATCTGCCCGCCGCATGCGGAACCGTGTAGGAATGGGCCCAGCCAATCCCAGCAACATGAAGCATAGTCTCTCACCCCCCCGAAGCGCAAGCGAAAGAGGGTCATGCAAACAATCCTGCAACCCCCCCCCGGACGCAAGCCGTCAGACGCAGCGTTGCGGGGCACCAACGCCAACAACCAACGCCCAACACCCAACGTCCTAATCCGCCTCATCTGCCTCTCCTTTTGCTTCGTTTTGGTTGACGATTACGGGCGACGATAACGGTAGACGATTAGAGAGCCTCTCCGCGTAAACCGTAATCGTCGCCGTAGTCGTCCACCGTTCTCCAATCGTTGTCATAATCCTTGTCTCGATCCATTCGACAACGATCGCGACAACGATCATGACAACGATCTGAACCCCGAACCCTTCTCCTCTCCATTGGCCTGCGGCGCGGCGCGCCGCCGCTTTTTTTCACGTGCGCAACGGCTCAACCCGACGGAGATGAACCACGAAGCACACGAAGATCACGAAGAGATAAGAAGAATGAGGGGATAAAGGTGATGAGGATGCACGGTGATCGGACACCATTTGGTGAACCCGATTCTGACGAACTCCTTGGACTCATCCCTTTCTATTCCAAAGATTTCCTTCGTGCTCTTCGTGTTCTTCGTGGTGTAAACTGCCGTTTTTTAGGTTCAACTGCCGTTTTTAGGATTATCCCATTCCCAAACCGGTGGTAGCGAAGACGGAGGGGCCTGAGAGAATGGAGCGGATTTCGGGGCGGAACATGCGAATGTTACGCCGGCGCATCTGGAAGCCGAGACCGGCCAGCCACGCTTTGAACGGGTCGTTGTCGGGGATGGCCAGTGCGACGGCTTTTGCGCCGTCGAGATGCGCCCGGTCGGCGAGGAGCGCGGAGACGATCCGGCAGGCGGTCGGAGTGTCGCGGGCCACGACCGGGCCAATCGCGCCCGACAACCGTCCCGGCCGCGAAAACCCGAATCCGCAGAGCGTGCCGTTCGTCATTATCACCCGTACCGACGTCCCCGGCTCGCCGGCCAGCATCCGGAGTTGTTGTGCGCGTGGCACCTGGACGCGCGCCTGATCGAAGGCAAGCAGGCTGGCCCAATCCGAATCTTGCAGGGGCCGAGCGGCCTCATGCGGATCCGCGTCGCCGTTGGTCGGCCAGGTCCAGAGTTCGATTCCCTCGCCGGTCATCTGGAATCCGTACTGAAGATAGATCGGCCGGCCGGCGTCCGAGGAATCGAGTCCGAGACAGGCGATTCCCTGCTTCCGGGCCGTTTCCAGCATCGCCTCGAAGAGCCGTTTTCCATGCCCCTTGCCGCGCAAGCTCTGGTCCACGAGAAACGTGCCCACCCAGCCGATCGTTCCGAACGGCGTCAGCGTGCAGGTAGCTTTCAGGGCGCCGTCCTCAAAGCCCCCCAGGCAGGCGTCCGGATTCAGGGCCAGACAGCGATTCCAGTCCGCTTCCAGATGGTTCCAATTGACTTGTGCGCACAGGTTCAACGCCGCCGGAATATCCCGGTGGCCGAACGGTTTGATCTCCATCATACGTGTCTCCGTTTCCCCCTCCAGCCGCTGCCACAGCCCCTGCACGGGGGGCGCATGGCAGTTCTGATGAGTGTTACTCCTTAATCTTAATCTTAATCTTAATCTTAATCATAATCTTAATCCGTATTCATTGGTGACAGTGTACGATCACATGCATGGTCAAAGCAAGATTACGATTATGATTACGATTACGATTATGAGTACGAATCAACGACCTCATCAGAACTGCCATGCGCCCCCTGCACGGGCGCACGGCGAACATTTGTGGACTCCGTGTAACACAGGCGCCGTGAAATTGGAGACTGTAAAATACGGGGCGATTGAAATTTGAACGCGACGCGGCCGCAACGAATTTGCTATCATCCTCGCTGTTCACGTTTGTTTGTTGTGGCTTCGTTCGTTGTCGTGAGCATTCGCCTGGTGGAAGGCAGGAAGGGAGACCCTATGTTGAAACTCATGCACATTGCGCACGGCACGCCGCATCCGGAGATTTGGACCGGCGTGTTTCGGAAGGCTCTGGCCGAGGTGGGCGAGTTGACCCTGATCGAGAATGGCGGCGCGCGTGACGAAGCGGAGCGGCTGGCCCTGATTCAAGGCACCGAGGTCCTGCTGCTGGGATGGGGCACTTCGCCGGTGCCGGCTGCCGTTGCCCGTGATCCGGGCGCGTTGCGTTACCTCTGTAACATCACGGGGGAAATGAAGCAGTGGGTGTCGCCGGAAATTGTCGACTCGGACGTGCGGGTCACCAACTGGGGTGATGCGCCGGCGTCGTCCGTAGCCGAGGGGGCCATGACGCTGTTGCTGGCGGTGCTCAAGGATCTGCATCAGCAGATTCAAACGATCCATCATGATGGATGGAATCTGGACCGGACATTCACCGGGGGGTCCATCGACGGGCTGAACGTCGGGATCTACGGGTGCGGGCTGATCGGACGTGCCTTCATTGAGCTCATCCGTCCTTTCCGGCCGGTGTTGCGGGTTTTCGATCCCTACGCGGCGGACGTGCCTGCGGGATGTGAACGGGTGGCGAATCTGGAGGAACTCTTCGGCGCCTCCGAGGCGGTTGTGATCCACGCGGGGCTGACCCCCGAGACGCGGCACACGGTTACGGCTGATCTGCTGCGGCGTTTGCCACGCCACGGTGTGGTGATCAACACCGCCCGTGGCGGGATCATTGATCAGGAGGCGCTGTTCGCCGAATTGGCCAGCGGCCGATTGCGGGCGGGCCTGGACGTGCTCGACCCGGACACGCTGCCGACGGGGCATCCCGCCCGGTGCTGGGAGAATTGCATACTTACGGCCCACCACGTCAGCCGATCGTGGCCGACGGACGGGGAACCGCCCGTGCGACTCGATGCCATGCATCGCGTCTGCCTGGATAATGTGCGCCGTTACGCGGCGGGAGCGTCGTTGCGTTTTGTCATTGAGCCCACTGTCTATCGGCGTCAAACCTGAGATGCTTGAGGCGATCACAGCGCTGCTGAACGGCGGGCACGGTGCGGATATTGTCCGCTTGACGCGCCTGTCGGTGTTCGTCTTGCTCGCCGTCTGCTGCGGCGCCTTCGTGATGGCGCCGCGGCCGGCCGGCGGAAGTTGGCGTCCGTTCTTCGTGCTCAAACTGCTGGTGGTGGCGGCGCTGCTGGGTGTGCTGGGGTATCAGGCGAGCTGGCAGCTCGCGGGTTTCCGCGCGCCGGCATTCATCGGCTTTATGCGGCGTTACGATCAACGGCCGGATGCGGCCGGAAGACAGGTGAAGCGCGGAACGATCTACGACTGCAACGGCATCAAGCTGGCTGCGGCGGTTGCCGGCAAGCCATGGGGGAGAACGTATCCGTTGGGGCCGGCTGCCGCCCACGTGATCGGGTACTACCATCCGCGCTACGGGATCACGGGGTTGGAGCACGCGGCCGATCCGTTGCTCGCGGGTTACGGGATCACCACCCGGCGGGAGCGGGCGCAATTCGGCCGCAACCTGCTCGACCGCCAACAGGCTGAGGGGCTTTATCTCGTGCTGACCCTCGATGCGCGGCTGCAGAAGCTGGCCTTCAAGCTCCTGGCCGGGCGGCGTGGAGCGGTGGTGGTATTGCAGCCGCAGACCGGCGCGATTCTGGTCCTGGCCAGTTCGCCCGCATTCGACCCCGGCGACCCCGTCCCGGCGGCGGGAGATCCCAAGGCCGCGCCGATGCTCAACCGGGCGCTGCACGGGCGCTACCCCCCCGGTTCGACCTTCAAGATTCTGGTTGCGGCCATGGCGGCGGCGCAGAACACCGCGCCTATTTTTGATTGTCCGGGGGCTGGTTTTGCCGCGGCGCCCAACGTCCCTCCGATTCGCGACAGCGCCCATGGCGCTTACGAGCGGCAGGGGAAGCGCTGGCCGGGGTACGGCCGGATCGGACTGCGCGATGGGTTCGTCCACTCCTCCAATGTCTATTTTGCCCAGTTGGGACTCGCGTGCGGTCCCGAGCGGTTCAACATTGTCGCCGAGTCCGCACACCTCAACGAGCGGGTGACGGTTTTCGCCGGGGTGGATGGCGGCATCCGATCGCTCGAAGGCAATCTGCCGCGGGTATTGGGGGGGGAACGCGCGGCGGTCGCGCAATTGGCAATCGGGCAGGGGCCGTTGCTGGTGACGCCGTTGCATGTGGCGATGTTCACCGGCGCGATCGCGGCACGCGGGGTGCTGTGGCAGCCCCGGCTTGACGCCCGGGAAGAACCCCGGATGATGAATCGGATCACCACGCCGGCAGCCGCGGAAACGGTGGCTGCGCTGATGCGTGAAGCCGTCGTGTCGGGGACCGGCCGCGGTGCGGACATCCCGGGGTTGGCGGTGTGCGGCAAGACGGGGACAGCCGAAGCGGACGGCGGGGACGACCATGCGTGGTTTACCTGCTTCGCGCCCGAAGTTGAGGCGCGGCTGGTCGTGACCGTGATCATCGAGCGGGGGGGCTTCGGCGCCGAAGCCGCGCTGCCGGTGGCCCGCAGCCTGCTTCGGGAAGCCGACCGGCTCGGATGGGTTCGGTGAGGGGACGTGTGGGAGTGGAGAAAAGCTGAAAACTGAAAGCTGAAAACTGAAAGCTGAAAACTGAAAGCTGAAAAGCTGAAATTTTAACACAGAGGCACGGAGACACGGGGAGAGAGATTGGAGAGGGTGTGTGGGTGAATGCGCGCAGCGCCGGTAGGGCAGCGGCGTCCCGCCGAATGGTGCTAAGTTAAGGCTGATTTCCCGTCTTAATCGTAATCGTGATCTTAATCGTAATCCATTCTCTATGAATGATTAAGATTATGATTAAGATTAAGATTATGAATCCCAAAAGTCCCTTAACTTAGCGCCATTGGGCGTCCCGCCGCGCCGACAGATACGGGCGAATGCCAAAGGAAAAGCGTGGAGGCGAGTGTGGGAGTGTGTGGGGGTGATCAGGGAGGGGCGGTTTCCGCGCCGGCTGCACCCTCCGAATCGGTCCATTTGAAAATTGCTGTTTTTGGGCTTGACCCGCGTTCGTCTTTCCCCCACACTACCTGACACTGTGCACTACTGCACAGGCGAGGTTTCTGATAAACCCGCAGGAAAGATGCGCATGCTGAACAAGTTATTGAACCTTTTTTCGAACGACATCGGTATTGACCTCGGAACGGCCAATACGCTTGTGTATGTCAAAGATCGCGGAATTGTTCTCCGGGAGCCTTCCGTGGTGGCCATCCAGAAGGGGACGAAGCGCATTTTGGCTGTGGGTGAGGAAGCCAAGCGCATGCTGGGTCGCACGCCGGGAAACATTGAGGCGATTCGCCCGATGAAGTCCGGGGTGATCGCCGACTTCGACATTACAGAGGCGATGATCCGTTACTTCATCCGCAAGGTGCATCCCCACAAGTTGGTGAAGCCCCGCGTTATCATTGCGGTTCCCAGCAATATCACCGAGGTAGAGAAACGCGCGGTCCAGGAGTCGGCAAAGCATGCGGGCGCGCGGGAAGTGTTCCTGATCGAGGAGCCGATGGCGGCTGCGATCGGGGTGGGGCTGCCGGTGCAGGAACCGGCTGGCAACATGATCGTCGATATCGGCGGCGGCACGTGCGAGGTCGCGCTTATCTCATTGGCGGGTATTGTGTGTTCACGAAGTATTCGGGTTGGCGGCGACGTCATGGACGAATACATCGTGCAGTACATGCGCAGGGTTTATAATCTGATGATCGGGGAACGAACCGCAGAAGAGATCAAGATTACCATTGGTTCGGCGTATCCGCTGCAGGAAGAAAAGCGGATGGACGTCAAAGGCCGTGATTTGGTGGCTGGGCTGCCAAAAACACTTCATGTCACGTCGGAGGAGATCCGGGAGGCGCTGCAGGAACCGATTTCGGCGATTGTCGACGTCATCCGCAACGCATTGGAGAATGCGCCTCCCGAACTGTCGGCCGACTTGGTCGACCGTGGCATTGTACTGGCTGGCGGCGGCTCGCTGCTGCGCGGCCTGGACAAGCTGATCGCGGAGCAGACGGCGCTGCCGGTGACATTGGCCGACGATCCGCTGAGCGCGGTGGCCGAGGGCACGGGCGTGGTGTTGGGCGAACTGTCGCTGCTGGCGCGTAGCGTGATGCGTCACGCGTGACGAGGACGTGGGTATCGAGTATCTTGAGTGCGGGCCGACTTCCCCCCCGATTCAGAGGAGCTAACGGGGCGGATTGGTGAAGCCTAAAAAAGTGTGGCTTGTGTTTGCGCTTTCCCTGGCTTGTTTACTGGCGGGGGGAGTGCATGCTGTTTTGCGCCCTGCCGCGCGGGAGTCGCTTTCCCCGTATCAGCGGTTTGTTGTTCTATTCCGCCGCCAGGTGATCACGCGCGTGGCCGTCGTGTTTTCCCGTATCGACCTTTCGGCGCGTGTCTCGGAATTGCAGCGCGAGGTGGGCCGGCTCCGTCTGGTTGAAGGTGAATTGGAGCGTGTGGCGCAGGAGAACAGCCGGCTGCGGGAGATGCTGTCGCTGCAGCCGCAGCCGGGAATCAGGGCGGTGGCATGTCCAGTCCTGGAACGCGGCGGCGCGGTCGGCTGGTGGGGTTTCCTGGTGGTCGGCAAGGGGGCTGATCACGGGATCGCGCCAGGCGACCCGGTGGTTGTCGCGGCGGGGCTGGTCGGTCGCGTGACGGCGGTTTCGGCCCGCACGGCCGACGTGTTGCTGATCACCGACGCCAATTTCCGGGTGGCCTGCGAGTTGGAGACGGGGCGTCCGGAGCTGGGGGGCGTGCGCGGGGTATTGTGCGGTGCGGGTGGGCGTTCGCCCGGGAACCCGATACTGGAGATGGTCTATGTGGCCGATCCGCTGAGACTGCGGTACCTGCGGCGTGATTTCGAGCCGGCGCCGCAGACACGGGTGGTCACGTCGGGACTGGGAGGCGGTTTTCCGCGCGGGCTGACGGTCGGCTATCTTCTGGAAACGCGCGTCACGGCCGACGGTCTCTACCGCGAGGCGGCAGTGATGCCGGCGGCAGACGTCGGTTTGCTTGACGAGGTGATGGTTCTCGTCGCTGAAAGGGGAGTCCTATGAGGCTGGACCTCCCCGTTCTGCTGTCGTTGACCGTGGCGGCCGGCGCCGTCCAGACGGTGCTGCCGACCGCAAGCTGGTTGGCGATGAAGCCGCCGCTGCTCACGGCCGTCGCCGCTTATTACGCCCTGTCGCGCGAGATGTCGTTGGCGATGACCGCGGCGCTCTGGATCGGCGCGCTCACCGACGTCTGCAGCGGCTTTCCGTTCCCCGTGACGACGGTCTGGTTGCTGGTCCTCTGCGGTCTGATTCGCTATGTGCGGCGCTCCTTTTCGGGGGAAACCTTCTGGCGGGGGATGGCGATCATGGCGGTCGCGGCGCCGGCGCAGACGGTGTGGTACGCCGTGGCCGTGGGCGGCATCCGCGGGGATGACTGTATTCAGGGACTAGCCCCTGCGGCCGCCGTGGGAGCGATCGTGGGATGGGTTGTTTTTGCTGTGTGCGGGTGGCTTGACGGCCTGGCCGGAAACGTGAAAGGAGCGGAACAGGGTGATGGAGTTCCGTGGCACAACGCAAACGTTTGACGGCTGGCGGATCCCGTTGCTGGGAATCGTGTTTGCCGGGGGGATCGGGATCCTCGGGTGGCGTCTGCACGATGTGCAGGTCACGCGGGCCTCGGCTTTTGCCGGGCATCAGAACCGCCAGAGCATCCGGCGGGTGTTGCTTCCCAGCCCGCGCGGCAAGATCTACGATCGTCGTGGCGTGTGCCTTGCCGACAACCGGCCGAACCCGTGTCTGGCCGTGTTCATCGAGGAACTGCGCCGTCCCGGCGGCTGGGAGAACACGATTGACGCGGTCGAGGCGCGGATTGACGAAGTGGCGGGCATCATCGGGCAACCGCGCACGCTGACGCGCGAGGCGATCACGGTTCACGTGCGCAAGCGCCTGCCGCTGCCGCTGCCCGTCTGGCAGCACGTGGACGAGCAGACACTGGCCCGGTTTGAGGAGCGGGTTTCGGCTGCGCCGGGTCTGGATGTGCATGTCCGGCCGGAACGGGTGTATCCGCAGGGCTCGCTGGCGGCACATGTGCTCGGTTACGCCGGTCGGGAGATGCCCGAGCCTGCGAACGACGAGCGTTACCATTTTGTGCTGCTCGGGATGTACGGGCGTTCGGGGATCGAGGCGCAGTATAACACCGTGCTGGAAGGGGTTCCGGGATGCCGGTTGATCCGGGTGGACGTGTCGGGCTACCGGCGGCTGGAACTGGAGGGAACGGATCCCAAGCCGGGCCGGGATATGAATCTGACGCTCGACAGCGCCGTGCAGCGCGAACTCGAGCGTGCGCTCGCGGGCCAGGTCGGGGCGGGGGTCGTGCTGGACGTGCGTAACGGCGACGTGCTGGCGTTGGCGAGCGCGCCGACGTTCGACCCCAACGAGATGACTCCCGCGCCGACCCGGGCGCGCTGGGCCGCGATCCAGCGCGATCCGGGCGACATCCTGTTCAACCGCGCGGTTCAGGGTCGCTATCCGCCCGGGAGCACCTTCAAGGTGATTGTCGCGCTCGCGGCGATGGGTGAAGGCCTTTTCTCATCCGCCGACACGTACCTGTGTAACGGCGTCTATGATTTAAATCCGCGGTCGATCCGCTGCTCCCACAATGCGCATCACGGCGAGGTGGACTTGCGACAGGCGTTGCAGGTCTCATGCAACGGCTATTTCTGCCAGACGGCCGCGCACATCGGCGCCGAACCGATCCGGCGGATGGCGCAGGCGTTGGGTTTGGGCGCCGTCACCGGGATTGATCTGCCGGGCGAGGACGCGGGGCTGGTGCCGGACGAAGCGCGCAAGCGGGCGGTTTACGGCGACAGGTGGCGGTTGGGCGACACCTGCCTGATGAGCATCGGCCAGGGAGACCTACTCGTGTCCCCGCTGCAGATGGCCGTGGCCACGGCGGCGATCGCCAACGGCGGACGGGTGTTGCGTCCGCGCATTGTGCAATCCGAGGCACAGGGCGGTAGCGTGGTGCGGACCGTCCTGTGGCAGCCGGAGCAGATTGCCATCGTGCGGCAAGGCATGGAGGATGCGGTGACCCACGGCACCGCGCGCCAGGCGCGCGGCAGCGCGGTGGCCGTGGCCGCAAAAACCGGGACGGCCGAGTACGGGACCGGTGTGCGGCTGAAGAAATACGCCTGGATGATCGCCTATGCGCCGACCGAGAACCCGATGGTGGCGCTGGCCGTTGTGATTGAAGACGCAGCAGATGCGGGCGGCACGGCGGCTGGCCCGGTCGTGCGCCGGGTGCTGTCCGCCATCTTCGGCGAAGCCGAGGAGAAGCTCCCCGAAGCGGGCGGGGAAGCGAGACGCGACACCACCCAGCACCGAGCGGGGCGAATGGAAATCCCCGTGACGGCCACCGATCACCGCTCACGCATGCCCCCGACAACCGGGGCGACAACCGGGGGGCGGGTATGAACTCCAGCACAACGGCTCCATTTGCCTGGGCGTTGCGTTTGAACGTGACGCTGCTGGTGTCGATCATCGGCGCGCTCCTGGTGGGGGTTGCATTTGTATACAGCGCGAGCTCGATCCGGGAGGCCGACGCCTTGCGGCGCCTCTACCTGCTCCACGCGCAGATGGGCGCGGTCGGGTTGCTGATCTGCATTGGACTGGCCTACGTGAACTACCAGGTGCTGCTGCGGGCGAGCTGGCTGTTTTATGCGGGGGCGTTGTGCCTGTTGGCGCTGACGCTGTTGATGGGTGACAAGACCATGGGGGCGCGGCGCTGGTTTGCGGGGATTCAACCCTCGGAACTGGCCAAGCTCGCCCTCATTCTGGTCGTGGCCGAATTGCTCGGACGCCGCGAGGCGTCGAAGGGCACGGGAATGTATGTGACGGTGCTGGCGTTGACGGCGGCCCCGATGGCGCTGATCCTGTTGCAGCCCGATCTGGGGACCGCCCTGGTTTTCCTGCCGACCGTTTTTGCGATGCTCTTCGTGGCGCGGGTTTCACCGCGTGTGGTTTGCGCCACGGTCGGTGTCGCGGTGTTCACCGTGATTTTGCTCTTGGGACTGCTCCTGGCTTCGGAACGCGAAGGTGTTTCGCCGCCGACACGCGAGCGGATCCGGAAGATCGTGCCGTTGAGCGCCTATCAGCGTGACCGGCTGGTGGTGTTTTTGTATCCGGATCGCGACCTGTTCGGGCGCGGTTGGAACAAAAGGCAATCTGAAATCGCCGTCGGTTCGGGCGGCTTCTGGGGAAAGGGCTATCTGAAGGGAGATCAAAACCTGCTGGGCTATCTGCCCGCTTCCGTCGCGAGCAACGACTTCATCTTTTCGGTGCTTGCCGAGGAGACGGGGTTTGTAGGCTCCATGATCGTGCTGCTGCTGGCGGCCGGGATTCTCTTCCCGACGTTGGCGGTGGCGTACGGATGTCAGGACGGCGCGGGGCGTTTGCTTTGCGTCGGAGTTGCGACGGTGACGTTCTGTCACCAGTTTGTGAATATCGGCATGACCGTCGGGCTCTTGCCCGTGACCGGTCTGCCGCTGCCGTTCATCAGCTCCGGCAGAACCTTTTTATTAACAATGATGACCGCTTACGGACTGGTCCAGAGTGTGGCTGTCCACGGTCGTGAAACAGCGCCACGATTTTAGTGGCGGGAAGAGAGGCACATGGGAGGCTTGGATATCGTGTTCAGTTGGTTTCGGCGCAAGGAGCCGAAACGCGAGATTATCGTTAACGCTGAAAAGTTGGAGACGCGGGTGGCGGTGGTGGAGAACGGCCACATCGAGGAGTTTCAGGTCGAGCATCCGATGGAGGATCGGCTCGTCGGCAGTATTTACAAGGGACGAATCCAGAATCTGGAGAATGAGCTTCAGGCCGCGTTTGTCGATATCGGCCTCAAGAAGAACGCGTTTCTGCACTATTGGGATATGATCCCGGATGACGAAGGGCTCCTGGATGACGACGACGATTCCAACCGCTCGCGCAAACGGCGCATTTCGAGTGACGAGATCGCCAAACGCTTCCCGCAGGGATCCGAGGTGATCGTCCAGGTGACCAAAGGGCCGATCGGCACCAAGGGGCCGCGGGTGTCGGCCAACCTGAGCATTCCGGGACGGTATCTGGTGATGATGCCCGGCTGCAAACTGCGGGGCGTGTCGCGTAAGATCGGCGACAGCAAGGAGCGCCAGAGGCTGAAGCGGATACTGGACCGGTTGCCGCTCCCCGCCGAGACCGGACTGATCGTGCGAACCGCCGGAGCGGGCACCAGCAAGCGGGCCTTCGTCCGGGACCTGCGCGGTCTGCTGGCCGTCTGGGAGGACCTGCAGAAGAATATCAAGGAGAAGCCCGGACCGTGCTGCGTCTATCAGGAACCCGACCTGATCGAACGAATCGTCCGCGACTGGCTCACCGAAGAGATTGACCGGGTGGTGATCGACGATGCCGATGACTATGAGCGCATCCGCGTAATGGCCGCCCGCATCTCGCGCCGGGCCAAGGGAATGATCGCCCATTACGAGGGGCAGTTGCCCATCTTTGAGCATTACGGCGTGGCACGGCAGCTTGATGATGCCTTTCGACGCAAAGTCGCGCTCAAATCGGGCGGGCATCTGGTGATCGACGAGACCGAGGCGATGATCGCGATCGATGTCAACACCGGCCGCCACCGCGGCAGGGGGTCCCAGGAGGAGGCGATTCTTGATGTCAATATGGAGGCCGTGGAAGAAGTAGCCCGGCAGCTCCGTTTGCGTAACATCGGCGGTTTGGTGGTGGTCGACCTGATCGATATGAAGCCGCGCAAGCATCAGGCTGCGGTCTTCAAGACGATGAAGGCCGCGCTGAAACGCGATCGAGCCCGCACCAACGTCCTGCCGATCTCCGAACTCGGGCTGATGGAAATGACCCGTCAGCGCCAGGAAGAGAGCCTCCTCTCGCAGACGTACATCGACTGCCCTTACTGCCGGGGGCACGGCGTGATCAAGTCGCCGCTTTCGCTCAGTGTCGACATCCAACGGCAGATTGCCGCCGTGATGCGCAAAAATCGCAAGGATGGGAACGCTTGCGATTTGCAGGTGTTGATCGCCCCGCTCGTTTTGGACCGCCTCCGCTCGACCGACGAAGCGATGCTGGTGCAGCTCCAAAGCAACTACCCCGGCAAGGTGACCTTCCGATCGGAACCGTACCGTCATCCAGAATCATTTCAGATTTTAGAGACAAACACGGGGAAAGTCGTGTATTCTATCGGTGACTCGAAGTCCAACTAACGCCAAACGAACGCCTGACGTTCAGGGGTGCCTATGAAAATCACGATTGTGGGGACGATTCTGCTTGCACTGGCCACAGCGGGTCACGTCGGGGCGCAGACGCGGATTCAGGATGCCGCCGAGAAGTTGGGGTTTGTCGATCCGGATGAACCGATCACCGTCACGGCTCTGAAACACGATATGGACAACCAGACTGGCGTCTGGACCGGCACGGGTGATGTGACGATCAGCAATTCGACGATGGTCGTCCATGCCGATCAGATCATCCTCAACCAGCGCACAGGGGACGTGCAAGCCGTCGGCGATGTGCGGCTGTCGCGGCCCGGCCTCGGGGAGTGGACGGGGGAGCGGATGGTCTTCAACCACCGGACCGGGGCTGGGCTCGTCGATACGAGCCAGGTCAAGGCCGGACGCTTCACTGTGAAGGCCGCCAGCAGTGAACGGCAACCCGACGGAAAAATCGTGTTCCGCGACGTGGCGATGACCACCTGTACGAACGCCCCGGATTTCTGGCACTGGCATCTGTCGACCGGCGCGGTCAACTATCAGCCCGGTCGTTATCTGTCCGCCCGGCATGGAGCAGTCTGGTTCATGGGCGTGCCGGTAGCCTACGTCCCGTACTGGTACCGCGCCCTCGACACGCACTATGGCGTGCGCCTCCTGCCGGGTTACACGTCGGACTGGGGTGTATTCGCCCTGGGCCGCTACGTCTATCCCTATTTTCGCGCCCCGGAGGGTGTGCATGTGACCGGGCAGTTGCGGGTAGACTACCGCAGCGCGCGCGGGATCGGCCTCGGGCATGACTTTGCATGGGACTTGGGCGCCACCGGCAAAGGCCGGATCGAACTCTATTATGCCGATGATCGGGACCCCGATGAGTTGCGCCTGTTCCCCGGGGTCGACGCCAAGAGCGACCGCAGCCGGATCGCGCTCGAGCACGAGGCCGACTTGACGCCGAAAGACCGCATCTTCGTGAAAGGTCAGATCGTGAGCGATCCCGAATTGCGGGAGGCGTTCTTCAATCCGGAGTACCGGCGTTCCGTCCAGCCGGACAACGTCCTGTCCTATACGCATCGTGAAGCGGCTGGCGCGGGAGGCGTGACGATCTCAGGACCGCTGGATGAATTCTACGACGGTGTGCAGCGCCTGCCGGAGGCGTGGCTGAACATCATGCCGCAACCGCTGATTCCCGGTCTCTATTATGAATCGCAGAGCCGCGCCGGATATCTCCGCAAGCAGACCGCACCCCGTGATCCGATCGTGGGGCCGAGGCCGCCCGAGTACGCGACCGCCCGCGTCGACACCGCCCACCGCCTCTCCGTGCCGTTCTGGGTGGCGGATCTGGTCCGGGTCGTGCCGCGGGCCGGCTACCGCGGCACGTTCTACCGGCAGGCGCGGGTTGAGGATTCAGGGAAAGTCAGGAACCTGTTCGAACTGGGCGCCGAAGCCTCGCTCAAAGGATACGGCACTTTTGGCGATTACCGGCATGTGATCGAGCCCTATCTGGACTACAGTTGGATGCCCCGTCCGCACGACCTGGAGGATGGCGAACCGTATGTGTTTGATCGGTATGACGCCGCGCTCGAATGGCGGGATGGGTTCGGTTTTGACGGCCTCCCGCTGCCCCGTCAATGGCACGGCGTCCGTTTCGGCGTGCGCAACACGCTGCAGGTGGGCGGGGCCGCCGGGCAGCATCGGACGGTCGTCGAGTCCGACCTCTACTCCGCCTATTCCTTCGGCGATTATCGCGAGCCGCAGGGCGTGCGGATCATCGGCGGGATGCTGGAGGTGACGCCACAGCCGAATCTCCGCTTCCGTTCGACCGTCGAGTTTGATCCCGAGGACAACGAGCTCCGGCTGGCGGATAACGCGTTTTTCTGGCGGACGCACAACTGGGAGGTGAGCGGCGGACAGTTCTACCGCAAGAATCTGACACTCAGCCCGTTTGGCGCGTGGTGGGTCAGAGAGCCGGTCGCGCACGTACTTTACGGAGGCGTCAAACACACCTTCAATACCGTGTGGTCGGTCGGAGCGGATGTGCGCTACGAGATCGAGCAGTCGCGGCTGCAGGAAATCGCGGGCTACGTCCAGTACAGCCTCGACTGTATGGCGTTCCAACTCCGCACGGGCTACGAGCCGGAATGGACCGACGTCAATGGCGTGACCAGCGGCGCCAACTTCAAGATCGGGTTGATGCTCACGCTGATCGGGATGGAAAACCGGTTCGGACTATCCGATGTCAGCGAGGACTTTGGCTTCTAGTGCCCTCCACCGAAAATAACGTTGGCAATTTTTTACCACGAAGGACACGAAGATCACGAAGGAAGTATTTGGAATGGAAAGGGATGAGTTCAAGGAGTTCGCAAGAATCGGGTTCACCCAATGGTGTCAGATTACCGTGCATCCTTACAGCCTCACAGTCTTCTGCCCTTTTTAGAATCAATTGTCTTACGCCTGCACCAGCAGTCCCTTTGCGACCTTCGCGGCAACCTCTTTTCCGGCCAGACGCGCGACCAGCGCCAGCGCAAAGGCAAAACTGGTGCCGGGGCCCTGGCTGGTGATGACGTTGTCGTCGTGGACGACCGCCCCCCGGGCCGTGTAGCGGGCCCCCGCAAGCGCCTTCTCGCAGCCGGGATAACACGTGGCAGCGCGGCCGTCGAGGATTCCGGCCGCCGCCAGCACGATCGGCGCGGCGCAGATGGCTGCAACCGTCTTGCCCTGCGCATTGAAGGCGCGCACGGCGTCGAGGATGCGTGTGTCGGCCTTCAGCCGTTCCGTACCCGGCCCCCCGCCGGGGAGCACCAGCGCGTCAAACGCGTCAGGATCAACCGCCGCCCAGAGGGCATCGGCCACCAGGACCACCCCGCGCGAAGCGGTGACCTGCAGATCGTCGCGCATCGCGACGGAGGTGACCGTCAGGCCCGCGCGACGCAGGACGTCAATCACAACCACGGCTTCACTCTCTTCAAAGCCCTCGGCCAAGGGGATCAGTACATTCATCCGCAATCCGTCAGTTCAGCTTACCCATTCGCTTTACGTGATCCGTAATCCGTGATCAGTGGGCTTCGCACCCAATGGTGATGCCCTTGGTCATGCAACTGGCATTGGCATCCAACGGACACCTGAACACCGATCACTGATCGTCTATGAATCATAAACAGGCTGTCGGCATCTGACAAGTGCAATGTATTACCACTGCATCGGCCATCGTGAGAAATGATGGCTTGCGTTTGGGCGGAGCAGGCTATATCTTCTGACCAATGGGTTTGTTGACGACAGGGCATGAGGAGGATCCAAACATGATGCGTCGATTGATGAGAGTGATGGCTGTGTTGAGTATCGTGGCAGCGGTGACGGTGAAAGGCGCCGACGTGACCGTGACGCTGGTTTCCGGACCCAGGGAGAACGCCGTTTCGATCGAGGAGAAGCAGGCCTTGTGGAAGTCGCCGTTCGGCGGATGGGATATCACGACGTGGCCGTTCACCCTCCGCGTAGACGACGGTTATGTTTTCCAGTACGCCTCGGTGCAACAGAAACTGCTCAAGCAGGCGGGGGAGGGCAACCCCGATTCGGCCCTGTCGGCCGCCATCCTGAATGAGGTCTTCGGGCTTCCGGACGATTCCGTAGATGCGGAGGCCATGCTGAACTTCCGGCTTGATCGTCGCGCCGCGGAGACGATCCGGCTAGCCGCAGGGAAGCACGTGCTTCATCCGTTCGGAATGGAATTCACGGTGGCCGACGACGGGACGCTGACGACCGACGACCCCCGGTTGCGCATTGCCCCCAAGGCGTCTCACATCGAAATGATCTGTTACCCGGTTACGGTGAAGCTGCTGGAACGAAAGCGATCTGTTTCCGGGCCGATACAGCTTTCGCTCGGCGCCACGGCTTTGCTTGGCGGATTGGATAGCCTGTTTTCCGAGTATGACAAGCAGAACATGCTGGCACCGGGAACCGCCATGGGTTCCGGGTTCCGGCGCGTCACGGTTTACCTGCCGGCCTCTTCCGAGGGGGGCGCCTATAACGTCAATGGGGTGACGTTCGAAGTGAGCGGCGAGGGAAAAGTCAAGCTGGCGCCGGACGCGAAGGCCCGTTGCGACGATGACCGTACGGTCTTTGTCGATATGCCGGTCGGGAAGCCTGTTGTCGCTGCCGTCATGAACCCGCTCGGGGTGAGTTGGTTTGGATCAGCCGGTGAAGTGAAGATCGTGTGCGGATCCGAGTCGGTGATCGTCAACGAGGGGCTGAGGATACCCGGTGGCGGCGCGAAATCGGAAACGGGCAAGGGGAGCACGGCGGCGCGGGACGCCGGCAGCGGGTCCGGGATGGTGATGGTCCCGGCGACCGGAAATCCGGTTGTGCAGATTGGCGGATTGACGGCCCGCCTTCCAGCATCCGACACGCGCTGGCCGCACAGGCACCTCGTCTGCAACGTGGCCGACGGCACGTGCTGGGCGGTGGAGACGGTGCCGCTGGAGGCCACGCCGGGAGCCGAGTGGTCGTGCCGCATCACATCGGCGGCGGGCAAGGCGGCAATTCCGGAGGCGCTGAAGATAGACGTTGTGGCCGTTGCGGACGGCGTGACGGGCGGTAAAATGGAACTCACGTCCGCGGCAGGCGTGTTTACGGGCACACTGCCCGCCAAGCCCGGCCTCTGGCGGTTGCGGGTTGCGGCGACCGACGGCAGTCCGTTGCAGGGGCAGACGCTGGGCGTGGCGTTGATTGGCGACACGCCGGTCGCCGCCGTCTCGCTGTTTACCGTCAACAACCGCGCGTTGCTCCGGCGCGGGGACAGGCTGGATCTGCTCTGGGTCGCCCGTCGCAAGGCAGGATCGACTGCTGCGGAATGGCCGGTGCGACTGCGCGGTGTGGGGCTCGATGCCACCGTGGCCCGGATCGCCGTTTCGGTGGGCGGCGACGGCTCGACAGATATCAGCGGGCGCCTGGCGGTGGACACGGCCGCGCTGGCGGCGGGCGAGTACACGGCCTCCGTCGAGGCGGACGGTGTGGCCGGGTATCCGTTCCGGTTCCGGATCTGCCAGCGCGAGCGGCTGAGCGATTTCGATATCTACTCCTTTGGCATACATACGATAGCCGCGAAACCCTTTCCGGGCTCGCCGATCAATTCCTACGTGGAGGTGCCGCCGGGCGGGCCGGGCATGGGGCCGTTCCTGGCGGACGGGGACGGGGCGCTCGACGGGGTGTTCGGCGCGTACGCTCATGCGCCGTTCGGACCGGTGCGTGAAATGTTCGCGCGGCCGGGCATGAATGAGCGGCATGGCATGAGCGCGGTCGCCATGGGGGCGCACAACGCGCCGACTTGGCCCGAAGCGCATTCGTACGAGGCGTGCAACCCGAAGCACACGCTGCCCGAGAATCTGGCGTGGGTGCGGCGGCGTATGGCGCTCTATGCGCAGACACATGCCGATTATCCTGGGGTCGACGGCTTCGATTACGGATGGAATTGGCAGACAAGCGGCAATGGTTGGTGGAGCGATTCCGGTCCTCGTCTGGATGCATGGCAGCCGGAGGCCGCCGCGCAGTCGGAGGCGGCGGCGTGGAAACTCACGCAGGAGATGTGGCCGAACGTTGTCGCGAAATATGCGCACCTCAAGCCGATCGGCAAGAAGCTTTCGGACAAGTGGCCGAAGGAACTGGCGGATATTCCGGGGCTTACAGAGGATCAGATGAGGTACGTGAACGGGGTGCAGCCGAACGGGTGGAGCATGCTACTGCCGAACACGTTCGCGGAATGGTATGCCGATCTGAATGAGATCATGCCGGGGCTGACCCATCACGCCCACGTTTCATCACCCAGCCTCGCCGGCGGCATTAAGTACTGGGAATGGTACGAGAAGTCGCACCGAAGCGCTGTGGACTTCTCCGAACGCTTCATGTCGCCCTTTGACTGCTTCCGCGCCCCGGCGATCATGGCCATGGACAACCAGGAGAAGCAGAAGATCCAACTGGCGATCCAGACCCATAACAGTCGGGCTCAAATGGTGCCAGCGGCTTTTGGAGCGGCCGGGCGGGGCGTCGATGGGTTTGCCTTTACCGGGTTTTGTGACACCACGGACCCTGATATCATTGGTCTTGCGCGCGTTTTTGAACGGTTCGGGTCCTGGTTCACAACCTTCGATCCGCTGCCGGATGTGGCCATTTACTATTCCAAATCGAGAAACGGGGTGTTCACGGCCTTGCACGATCTGGCCCGCATACGCCGGCCGGCCATGATGGTGGGACCCCGCGACGTGGAGGCTGGCGAACTCGCCAAGTACAAGGTGCTGCTGCTGGTCAGCATCGGGACGGACCTGCCGCCTGAAATCATGGAGGCCTTCCGCGCCTTCGAAGCGGGGGGTGGCGTCATCCTGAAGGACGATTCGTGCAGCAAGGAGTTGCCCGGACGATCCCTCGGACTTGCCTACGACGGCCAGAATCTTTCGAGCAGTTGGGGCGGGGCGCAGGCGGGCGGAGAATATGAGTTCGTCTACGTCTGGGACATCTTCCTCAAGAAAGAAAAGGCCCTGACAGCCGCGTTCGCCAGGACGCCCCAGCCGCCGGTGACCACCCCGGACACGGATGTGCTCATCTCGCCGCTGGCCGGGAAGGACACGATCATCTGCTTTGTGACCGACCAAACCGAGGTGCCGCTGGCAGTGACCTTTCCGGATGAGAAATCGAGCCGCTTCCGGCAGCAGAATGTGTTGCCCAAGATCGGCGAACTGCAGGTCGAGAAAGGCTGGTATGTTCACAACCTGCTAACCGGCAAACCCGCGCCCGTGGAGAGCACGGCGAAGGGCCAGCGCGTCCCCCTGGAACTGACCCGTGCCGAGGGGAAAATCTACCTGCTCACCCGGCGGGAGCCCAAAAGCATGACCATCCGCGTGGACCGCACATCGCCGATCAACGCGCGCCTCACCGGCGGGCTCGCCGATGCCGAGGGCAAGCTGCTGGCCGATCCCATGCCTTTCGAGGTGACGTTGAAAGGACCGGACGGCGCGACGTTGCTCCACCAGTTCGCCTCCATCGGGCCTGACCACCCGTTCGATGTTCCCGTGCCGGCCATGTCGGCCGGCGCGCGGCCGGAGCTGATTCTGCGCGACCTGGTGCTCGGCACAACCGCCAGCCAGCCATTGGACCCCGCCGCGCCGGCTGCGGTGGCTGTCCGGCAGGCGCCGGACCTGATCGGCGGCGAGGAGAAGATCCTGACCTTCTTTTCCAATCGCAAGGGGAGGGGACCGGTCACCATTCTTCTGGACGAGGGGCAGGATGCGTTCCGCCCGGCGGCGGAGAAGGTGGCGTCCATGCTGAAGCAGGCTGGCCGCGAGGCGCGCGTGACGACGTGGGACACGGCGGATATCCGGCCTCTCCCGCTGCGATGGTATCTCCAGAAGGAGGACCTCGAAGTGCTCAACAGCGTCACGAACGAGTCCGCCTGGGCGTGGCGCATCAACATGAGTGTGTGGGCGCCGTTCGAGAAGGACAAGTTTGGAAACATCACAAAGACGGATTACGGCAACCCCGGTGCCGGCTATTCAGAAGCCGGGCCGCGGCTGCGGCACGATGCCGACGTGGTCCTGTTCGGCACGCCGGCGAACCATCGCGCCGTGGCCGACCTGGCGCCGTACCTGCGGCGGGTTCCAACCGACAACTACCCCGCGCCGGGTGGGTTCTTCGTGCACTACGTCTGGTCGCCGTTCCGTGCCGGGTACGACGCACTCTACGTCGGCTGCCACGACACGGCCGGAGCCGAGGCGGCGGTGACATGCCTCGCCGGATTAAAGCTGCCCGAAGCCGCGCCGGTGCCGGAACCCACGCCGGAACAGAAGCCGGTGGTTGTCCGCGGCGGCGCGCCAACGCCCCTGGAGAACATGGCCGACGTCCTGGGGGGCACTCCGATCGTGAGCCTGGATTTCGCGCCGGGCGGCAACCGCTTGTTTGCCGCGACGCTTTCCTACGGAGAGTGGGTGTTTGTCATGGATTCAGATGGCACTATCCTGGATAAACGGATGCCTCCGGAAACCCAGGTGTTCCCCAACTGGTACCGGTGGGGGCGGTATCTCACGCCGCTCAGCGACACGCTGCTGCGCATCTGGCTCTGGGATTCCGTTTATCAATACGATCTCACGCGCGGGTGGATCAGCAGGGCTTCCAAGGCGTCCCTGGTGGAAGACCCGAAGGCCGGCAGGGCCTTTCAGGGCGGTTCCGACCGCCTGCTGGCGCTGGATCCGCAGGGCCGCATCCTCTGGCGCTATGAAGACGGCACCCGTTCGCCCGACCTGAGCGCCGTGCGCGACGTGTCGCCGCGCGCCATCAGCGGAGACCGGCGCGTCTTGCTGGTTTCCGCCTTTGCGAAAGGAGCCCGCAACGCGATCATCGCACCCTCGGTCCTGGGGCTCGACTGTGCGACCGGAAAGGTGCTGTGGCAGCGCGCAGGCATCCCGCTCAATGCCGGCAAGGTCATCGCCCTGGATGACCGATTTATCGTCATGGCCGACGATAATTCCGCGCACGAACTGATCGCGGCGGATGGACGCGAAGGGACGGCGATGGCTTCCTTGAGCGGCAGTCCGGACTGGGTGCTGCAGGTGCCGGGACGGAAGGCACTGTTGATTGCGGAAAACGACCACTTTGATCGGAATGGCCCGGCGTCACGCATGTACTTCCTCCCGCTCGACGGCGGCGCGGGTCAGGATCTGAAGGTGCCCGGCCGAGTTGTCGCCATTACGCCCGCGCCGGACAACAAGTCCTTCGCGGTGGCGACCTCCGTCAACCGCTCGCTGCTGTTCGCGTCGGACGGGACGCTGCTGTGGGAAACGGAAACCCCGTCGGCATCCATCCTGCGATTCTCGCCGGACGGGAAGACCATCGCGACCGCCGGTCGCGACGGCGTGGTGCGTCTGTTCAATGCCGCCGATGGAAAGCTCCGGCGCGAGACGGACCTGAACATCGGCAACAGCATCACCGCGGAGAAGTACGTCAAACAGGAGCGCATGGGCGACGTGCCCACAGAGGCGGGCCGGACGCCGCAACCCCTGCCGCCTGAACCGTCGTACCTGAAGTCGTTGCCCGCGAAGTGTGTTTCCTTCGGACCCAACCTCGCCCCGCCGGAGCGGATGCGAGAGCTGCTCAAACCGGCGGATCCCGTGACGGGTAACGGCGACAAGCCCGGTTATCTCGGCACGTTGAGCGGGATTGTCACACTGCCGCCGATCAAGGTGGCGGCCGGAACCACCTACCTCGTCGAGTTGCTCAACGGGGTCGGCATTCCCACCAACACCGCATCGCTCCTGCGCCTGGAAATCTCCGTCGTCGGGAAACAGAAGTCACGGAATCTTCCTTGCACGGTCCGGTTGCCGGTGGATTCCACGCTGGAGCGGCGCCGGTTCGCGTTTCGCGCCGACGTGGGTGATGACGTGACGCTGACGATGCGGGCGATTCTGCCATCTGTCGTCACCGTGCGGAATACTACACAGCGGAGCTTCGACAAGGTCGAGACCAGCAGCATTCCGGTCGTGATCGGCGATGTCGTCGTGTCGGCTATTCGGTTTCCGGGGCGGAACATGTTGTTTGACGGCGGTCCCGGCTCCGGTTCCAAGCCTTCCGGCGCGTTCACCTGCATGTTGTATGCCTTGAACGACGGAGTAACCGCCACACAGGAGATCGATGTCAAGAGCCCGACCGTTCCCCTCCTGTTGGTCAATGGAGCGATTGCCAACAATAAGACGGTGTGGGACAAGATATCCGGGCGCCCGGAGGGCGTCCTGGCCTATGCGGATGCGGTCGTCCGTTTCGACAGGCCGTCGGCGCTTTCAACGATTGCGGTCTACGAGGACACGACCGGGCCGGTGATCACAGAGGGCGAGAGTGTCCGCGAACGCACGGCGTTCCGGTATGCCGTGGAAGTGCGCAGCACCGCCGGACAATGGGCGCGCATCGGTGTGGTATCTGAGAACAGGCAACTCGTCAACATCTTCCCGTGCCCTGAATACGAGATCGACAGCATGCGCTACGTCTGGGCCGGTCGCCATGACGACATGGACCTGGGCCGCACGGACGGGTTCGTGCGCACGGCGCAGATCGAGGCGTATGTGAGTGGAGACGCCCTGGATCTGGAATATCTGATGGAAATGAATGAGGAGGGGGATGTGCCCCAGTTTGACTGACGGAATCTGATTGTGGTTGATTTCAGAGCCGAAGATCGTATTTAATACGTGTGTTTTTTGCAAGGCGTCCGTTTGGACGTCAACCCTCAACATCGCAATACGGGAGGTCATCATGGCGAAGGTGGCATTGATTGGGGCGGGAAGCCTCGTGTTCAGCAAGACACTGATGTCTGATTTTCTGGCGACGCCGGCGCTGGAGGGGAGTGAATACTGCCTGATGGCGCTGACGCACAAGCGGCTCGACAAGATGCGCGACTTCGTCAGCCGCATGATCCGTGACAATCAGGTGAAGGCGACGGTGACGTCGACCACCGACCGCCGCGAGGCGCTCGCGGGTGCGGACTACGTCGTGGTCATGATCCAGGCTGGCGGCGTGGAGGAGTTTCGGCAGGATTATGAAATTCCGATGAAGTACGGGGTGGATAACTGCATCGCGGATACTCTGGGACCGGGCGGCGTGTTCCGGGCATTGCGGCACATACCGGCCCTGCTGGAGATCGCGCGCGACATGCAGGAGCTCTGTCCAAACGCCATTCTGTTCAACTACGCCAACCCGATGGCGATGTGTTGCCTGGCGCTGGGGCGTGTTCCGGGTCTCCAGTTCGTGGGACTTTGCCACGGCGTGCAGACCACCATGGACCTGATTTCCAGCTATGTGGGGGTGAAGAAGGATGAAATTGACTACGTGGCCGCGGGAATCAATCACATGGCGTGGTTCCTTAAACTGGAGCATGAGGGGCGGGATCTCTATCCGACGCTGAAGCGCAACTTCGAGAAGCCCGGATACTATGTGAACGAGAAAGTCCGAGCCGAGGTGATGCGGCATTTCGGGTACTTCATGACCGAAAGCACCGGGCATCTCTCCGAGTACCTCCCGTATTTCCGGAAGAACCAGAAGGCGCTCGACCTGTACTGCGACGAGCCGGCGTTTGGCGGAGAGACGGGCGCCTACTACAAGTATTGCGCCATGCTTGCGGAGAAGTTCGCCAAGATGGATCCGCTCTCCATCGAGTCCACGAAACTCGCTCCCCGCAGCGCGGAGTACTGTTCGCACATCATCGAGGCCAAGGAAACCGGCAACATCTTCCGCCTCAACGGCAACATCCGCAACGACGGCTACATCACGAACCTCCCCAACGGGTGCTGTGTCGAAGTTCCGATCTATGTTGATCGCATGGGCTTGCACGCCACGGTGGTCGGGAACCTCCCGCCGCAATGCGCCGCGTTGAACATGACGAACGTGCTGGTGCAGCAACTGGCGGTGGAGGCGAGCTTTACGGGAGATCCGGAGCTGGTCATGCAGGCCATCGCGCTGGATCCGCTGACGGCGGCCGTGTTGACGCTGGATGATATCCGCCGAATGACCGCGGAGATGCTGGATGCCGAGGCCAGGTTCCTGCCCCAGTTTGCGGGTAAGAAGCTGCGCACGGTTCCGGCGATCACGGTTCCGAAGGACGTCACGCGGCAGGAGGTGCCGGTGGATCCGGCCTTGGCCATTGCCAACCGGTTTGGCAAATTGGCGAATGCGTAAGGAGTGTCGGGTGTTTGTAACACAGTGTTCAGAAACTCAAGTATCAAGGAGTGTCTATGAGTGATGAGAAGAAGGTGCGGATTGGGTTTGTGGGCGTGGGCGGGATGGGGCAGGCGGCGCATCTGCGCAGCTATGTCATGGTGCCCAACTGCGAGGTCGTGGCGCTGGCGGAAGTGAAGCCGGGACTGGCAAGGCAAGTCGCCGCCAAGTGGCGCGTGCCCACGGTCTATGCCTCTCACGAGGAGATGCTGGCCAAGGAGAAGCTGGACGGCATCGTCGCCTCGCAGCAGTTCACCCGCCATGGCACGCTGGTGCCCGAGTTGCTCCAGGCGGGCAAGCCGGTGCTGACTGAGAAACCGATCGCCGGATCCATCGAGCAGGGGGAGAAGATCGTCAAAGCCGTAAAAGCCAGCAAGACATGGATGATGATCGGCTACCACAAGCGGTCCGATCCGGCAACCATGCTCGCCAAGGCGGAAATCGAAAAGCTCCAGGCCTCCGGCGAGCTCGGCAAGCTCACCTACATCCGAATTCTGATGCCGGCCGGCGACTGGATTGCCAACGGCTTCAATCAGAATATCTGGAGCGACGATCCCAATCCGGAACTTCAATGGGATCCGCCGGCGTCGGACATGGATGGTGATACGAACAATGCCTATAATGGTTTTGTAAACTATTACATCCACCAGGTGAATCTGATGCGGCATCTGCTGGGTGATACCTGGCAGGTGAACTATGCGGCGAAGTCCGGCGTGCTGCTGGCGGGGGAAAGCGCGAGCGGCGTCACGTGTTCGATCGAGATGAGCCCGTATCAGACGACGATTGATTGGCAGGAGAGCGCGCTGGTCTGCTTTGAGCGCGGCTGGGTGAAGCTGGAACTGCCCGCGCCCGTGGCGTTTAACCGCCCTGGGCGGGTGGAGATCTTCCGCGATCCCGGCAACGGCGTGCAGCCAAAGACCGAGATTCCGCAGTTGCCCTGGGTGCATGCGATGTGGCAGCAGGCGCAGAATTTCGTGGATGCCATAGCCGGTAAGCGTCCGACGATGTGCACGGCCGAAGATGCGATCGAGGATATCAAGCTGGCGCGAGCATACATCCGTTTGCTCAAGGGAAAATAATGTCTGAACAAAGGAGCATCACCATGCCTCTCAAGTGGAGAAAAGTGTGGATATCGGATGAAACGTTTGAATCGGCCGGCGTGTTCGACGTCAACGGCGACGGCAAACCGGACATCGTGTGCGGCGGGTACTGGTACGAGGGACCCGACTTCCGCAAGAAGCATGAAATCGGCGTGATTCCGCGTTGCGGGGAGTATTACGACGACTTCTCGACCATCGCGCTCGATATCAACGGAAACGGGCGGCTGGACTATGTGACCGGCGGCTGGTGGGGCAACAACCTGCGCTGGCGCGAAAATCCCGGTGAGACGGGGAAGCATTGGCCCGAGCATATCGTGGCCGAGAACACAGGAAACGTCGAAACCACGCGGGGGTGGGATATTGACGGCGACGGGATCATCGAGATCCTCCCCAACACCCCGCCGAACAAGGACGTTTCCTACTACAAGCTGATCACAGACAAGAACGGGAAGGGGGCCGGCGCGTTCCGCAAGGTCACGGTTCATACGTTCGCGGAGGGCGGGCAGGGGCATGGCCTGGGCTGCGGCGATATTGCGGGCAACGGGCGCATGGACATCGTGCTTTGCACCGGCTGGCTTGAAGCTCCCGCCGATCCCGAGAAGGGGACATGGAAGTGGCATCCCGATTTCCCGAAACCGCCGTGGGGGGGGGCTTCCAGTGTCCCCATGCTCGTGGTGGATGTGGATGGCGACGGGAAGAACGAGATCGTCACCGGAAATGCGCATGGATACGGTCTCTGGTGGAGCAAGCGGCTGGCCGACGGAGCCTGGGCGCACCATCCGATCGATCCATTCAATGCGCAGTATCATGACCTGATCTGGGCGGACCTGGACGGCGACGGCAAACCGGAACTGGTGACCGGCAAACGGCATCGCGCGCATAACGGCCATGAGGCGGGGGAGTGGGATGATCTGGGAATCTACTACTTCAAGTGGACCGGGGAGGGCTTCGCCAAGCAGGTAATTGATTACGGACCGATTGGCACCGGCAAGGGGTGTGGCATCCACTTTGCGCTCGCCGATCTGCGCGGCACCGGCCGCCTCGACTTCATCGCCCCCGGAAAAGACGGCTTGTTCGTCTATTTCAATGAGGGAATCGACTCGTAAAGAACGTCAGCGGGGACACGAGAGAAGACCGAAGTTGACATGAGCACAGACGTGTGCAAACCAGACAAAATCAGCGTGCGCGGAATACCGCGCCGCTGATTTTGTTGTTGGGGCAACCAATCGTAATCTTAATCCCCCAACCCTCGCCGATCCGACTCGTCGACGGCTCCCGGCTCATGCCGGGGCAAACACATCTACTATTCAGGCACTTTTGCCTATTCTGGCTCTCGACGCCGTTGCGAGGGGTCTGCATTCGTGGCGAAGCCGGGAAAAGCGGTGTCGCTCGGAATACCGCTTGCCGCCGCACTCCAAGACGCTGCCGCCGGAACGAAGGGCTTCGCGACACCGCACTCAGGAGTCAGAGAACGGTGGAAAACGCCCAACGTCCAACGCCCAACGTCCAACACCGTTAAACCCTATCTTATACGGCACACTTACTCCACCTGCTTACTCGCTCCCTCATGGCTCTCTCAATGCCCTCGCATTATCCCACATGAGGCAAGAACACGCTTGTTTGCAAACAGAAACCGTCATATATTTACCGCACGAGGGAAAAACGCTATTCGTTAGGACTGAGAAAGAAAGGGCCGGAGAATGACGGGTATGGGAATAGCGATTCTCTTCATGATGTTCGTGTGTGCTGCTGTCTTTGGCAGTTTTGTCATCTCCGTGCTGGTTGCGTTTGCTCTGATCCCTTTCGTCTACGTTATCCGCAAAACGCCAAAGGAGCGAAGACTCACCGGCGGCAAGAAGACGCTGATAATGCTCTCACTTGGCGTTGCGCTCTCAGTCGCGATCATTGGACTTGGCACTCTTGGGGGCAAGGCTCTGCTTGCAAAGAGCGGTGGGCCTGTCCCGGTTGAAGAGGGCTGGCGCCTGATCAGACTACCGCCCGAAGCGGAGGTGACAAAGGTCGATAAAGGCGACTGGGCCGGGGATTTCTTTGTTGAGTTCCGGTTGCCAGGCACACGATCCCCGGCCGACTGGCTAGATCAGGTGTGGAGTCTCAACGCATCCAAGCAGAAGGACTTCCAGGACTACCAGTACCGCAAGGAGGCGAACACCGTGGGCATATTCTGTTTTGGTGTAGCTCACATGAGCATCACGTATGACCCAGCGACGGGTATCTACAGGTTTGAGCACTATTTTGAAAGCTAGATGTGTAACGGAGATCATAGGAAGTCATAACCACGGCCTCCATGCTATCGCCGCAAAGCGCGGCTCAGCATGAGGCCGAATGTTGGCGGGTGGAGAGAGAAAGGGAAGACCGGAGGAAATCGTGATCCGTAGTCGTCGCCGGTGTCGTACACCGCGAAACGGAAGCATCGGTTGACGACGACGGCGACGACTACGATGGACGGTGGGGCAAGCGCGAGCCATGTTCTTCCCTTCCGCCAGGCGTGCGCCGGGCGCAAAGTGACTGACACGTGTGTGCCGGGCATGGCACGTAACGTGTGGGGTGCAAGTCCCCGCGCCAGGTGAAAGAGAAGCCGAAGGGAAGCGAAAGGGCAACTGCGTCGTCGTGAGGCGGGGTGGGGAGGAAGCCCAACGCGAAAGCACGGGGCGATGAACAAGAACCGGATACACGGTGTGGTACACTCGGGGCGAGCGGGCATCCGCCTTCGCCGATGGCTTCGACGCGACAGGCTGTGACCGCGAAGCCCTCCATTCTCCACTCGCAGTCCGACAAGAGACGGGCCTGAATGGCGCTAAATTAAGCGATGCTTCCGATCATAATCCTAATCCTAATCGTAATCGTAATCCGGTCTCCACCAGTCGATTAAGATCAAGATTAGGATTACGATTAAGATGGCAATAGCCCCTTAACTTAGAGCCATTTGAGACGGGCCTTCCGTTTACCTCACGGCCCAATCGGCGCCAATCGGGACCGCCTTGTGAGCATTCCCAAGTCCAAGCCAAGCCGGCGCCCTTCGTTCAGGCGCGCCATAACCAGAAGGGGATTCAAACCCCATAGCCCGTCATCCGGACCCCCGGCTCCGTTCAACACCATTTTATCCCACATGCGGCAAGAACACGCTTGTTTGCAAACAGCAACCGTCATATACTTGCCGCGCGAGGGATAAAACGCTATTCGTTCTGTGAAAGAATAACAATGAGAATATCATCATCGTCAAAGCAAATGTCACCTGGGATGCGATTCTTCTTCTCGCGCATATTTCCGCTCATCTTTGTTGTGGTGGGTGCCAGCGTGGCCTTCTTCGGCATTCGTAGTCTCATCAGAGCTAAGGCCAGTGTGGATTGGCCCACTACTCAAGGCAAGGTCGTGGCATCTTCGGTAGAGTATCATGATAGCGATGAGGGCAGTGGTACATATCACGCTGAAGTCATGTATGATTTCAGCGTCAACAACACGACTTTCAGCGGCAATCGTATCGCGTACGGAGATTATGGGTCCGGCAACCCTTCGCATGCACGACGTGTTGTGAATAGTTACCCTAAAGATAAAAGCGTGACCGTGCACTATGCGCTCGACAACCCAGAAGAATGCCTGCTTGAACCCGGCATAAAGGGACAATCATTCTTCCTGCCCGGATTTGGATTGATCTTCTTCACTGTGGGTAGTCTGCTGGCCGTCTTTCTGCCCAAGGTGATGAGAAGACAAGAGATCACAGAACAACAAAATTTACACTAGCTCAAACCGCCGCTACGCTCTGGTTTGAGCAGCGTTTTTTGCCTTATGTCTCATTTTTCATCGAAGGAGAAGTCTGTGACTATTGACAGCGACAAGATCAGAGAATGGTCATCCCCGTATCGGAGCTGGTATTACCATCCCGATCACGTGATCCCTGCGAAACCGGAAATCGAAGGACATGATGACGTTAACGCGACAGATGTCCCCACGATCTACCAGATACCCGGGGATGAGAACTGGTATATGTCCTTTATCGGCTTCAACGGACAGGGCTACCAGTCGTTTGTCGCAAAAAGCGATGACCTGGTAAACTGGACCCACATGCGTCTGGCCATGGGGTTCGGCCATGCGGGTGAATTCGATTTTGGTGGTCGCGTCATAGGCGCCTACCTCTATGAATCATACGATATCAAGGCGCCACGTGTTCTGAAGCAGAAGGATGGCAAGTTCTGGACTCTATATGGGTGCTATGCGAAACAGGGCGGCTATGAAATCGATCCCGGCTATGAGGGTGTTGCCTGTAGCGAGAACGGGCTGACCTGGCACCGTGCGAAGAGACAGTACATTCTCTCGGTACACGAACGGGATGTCGGCCATTGGGAAAAGGGCTGCATTTACCAGCCCTGGCTTGTGGAATATGAAGGAAAGTATTTCAACTTCTATAATGCCAAGCAGATGCCCGAGTGGATAGAGCAGATGGGGTTGGCCGTATCCGGCAACCTGCTGGATTGGCAGCGCCATCATGACAACCCGGTTATTCGTGTCACCCCGGGGGGCTATGATGAGAAGTTTGTCTCGGACGGCAAGGTCTTCCGCGATGGCGATCATTGGGTCATGTTCTATTTTGGTGTAGGCCGGGGTGGAGCGCATATCATGGTGGCGTTCTCCCAAGACCTGTACCACTGGACTGTCGACCCCGAACCGCTCTACCAAGCCGGAGGTAATCCGTCAGGGCTGGATAAACAATTCGCCCACAAGATCTCGCTGGTTTGGAATGCCGTGAATGAAACCTTTTATCTGTACTACAATGCGGTGGGCGATAAGGGCAGAGGTATCGGCCTGATAACAAGTAAGCCTCTCACAAGACATTGACATAAACGCTATTCGTTGGCGGGTGGAGAGAGAAAGGGAAGACCGCAGGAAATCGTGATCCGCAGTCGTCGTCCGTTATCGTCCACCGGAAGGGGAAGAGTCGGTTGACGATAGCGGGCGACGAGAACGGTGGACGATTGGGCAAGCGCGAGCCATTTTCTGCCCTTCCGCCAGGCGTGCGCCGGGAGCAAAGTGACTGACACGTGTGTGCCGGGCATGGCACGTAACGTGTGGAGTGCACGTCCCCACGCCAGATGTAGGAGAAGCCGAAGGGAAGCGAAAGGGCGACCCGACCGCCCGACACCCGGCGAGGGCGACCCGACCGCCGCGATCGCACCCGGCACCTGGCACCCGGCTTCGGCGGCTTGACCGGGTGGGCGGGGTTGGATACTCTACCCGATGACGCCCCTGCATTCACTTGGCTTAACTCGGGGTACCTCGGTAGGTATTCAATAGAACACGTCGGGACAGTTAGGAACACCCGAAAAGGGGTGTAAAAACAAAAAACCCAGTAAAAACGATGTTTTACAAGGGTTTTATTGATGGTGGTGGGGCTAGGATTCGAACCTAGGAAGGCATAAGCCAGCAGATTTACAGTCTGCCCCGGTTGACCACTTCGGTACCCCACCGCATGGAAAGTTCGCATATAATGACAAAGCGCATGGATCGTGTCAACCCTAAGAAACGGTTGTCGAAAAAAAAGATGCGCGGATGCGGCTGTGACGTGCTCGTAATCACGCCGCCCCTGATGCAGATGAATGCGCCATATCCGGCGGCGGCGTGCCTGTGCGGCCATCTCAATCGCGTGGGGGTGGCGGCGGCGCAGACCGACCTGTCACTGGCGCTTGCGTTGCGGGTGTTCGCCCCCGAGGGGCTTCTCCGGGTGACGAATGCGATCCGCGCGCGCCATCTGCGCCGGCCCACGCCCTCCGTTTCCCACCTGCTTCGGCACGCGGCCGAGTACCACGCGACGATCAAGCCGGTGATTCGTTTTCTTCAGGGGCGCGACGGTACGCTGGCCATCCGGATCGCCAGCCGCAACTTCCTCCCCGAGGGGCCGCGCTTCGCCATTCTGGATCGACTCGAGGAATGCCCCCGAGGCATGCTCGCGGAACGGGATGATGCGGCCAAGTTTCTGGCAGGCCTCTATTTGGATGATGTGGCCGATGCCATTCGTGACGGAATTGATCCCGAATTCGGGTTCGCCAAGTATGCGGAACATCTCGCCGCCTCGCTGCCGACATTCGAGCCGCTGGCCCGGGCCGTGGCGGACGACACGTCGCTGATCGGCGGCATGATCGACGCGCTGGTCGATGAAACACTCGCAAGCCACGCGCCGCGCGTGGTCGCCGTGACCGCGCCCTTCCCGGGCACCGTTTATGGCGCGTTTCGGATTGCGCGGCAAATCCGCAAGCGCTGTCCGGACGTCACCCTTGTGCTGGGCGGCGGGTATGTGAACACCGAACTGCGGGATCTGGATGATCCGGATGTCTTTGACTTCTTTGATTATGTGTGTCTCGATGATGGCGAAGAGCCGTTGGAACGGATCGCACGAGGGCAGGACTTGGTGCGGACGTTTGTCCGGCGCGCCGGGCGGGTCGTCTACGTGGCGGGTCCGGGCGGTGGTCGCTGCAGCCCGCCGGGATGTCCCGATTATGCGGGAGTCGATTTTGGCTCGTACCCGTCGGTGGTCGAATCACCCAACCCCATGCACCGGATTTGGAGTGACGGGGCGTGGGTTAAAATGCCGTTGACACACGGGTGCTACTGGCACCGGTGCCGTTTCTGTAATCTGGCGCTGGATGCGATCAGCCGCTACGCGCAGCCGTCTGCGGCGGCGGTTGTAGACAACCTGGAGCGGCTGTGCGAAACGACCGGGCGCACGGGGTTTCATTTCACCGACGAGGCGCTTCCGCCGGCGTTCCTGGGGCGACTGGCGGACGAGATCCTGCGGCGCGGGCTGGGGGTGAGCTGGTGGGGCAATGTTCGTTATGAGACGGCCTTCACACCGGACCTTGCGGCGCGTCTCGCGGCAGCAGGCTGCGTGGCGGTGACCGGCGGGCTGGAGTGCGCCGAGGCCCGGTTGCTGACGCTGATGGACAAGGGGATTACGCTTGAAGGGGCTGCGCGCGCCTGTGGCGCGTTTGCGGCGGCCGGCATCCTGACGCACGCCTATCTGATGTACGGCTTTCCCACGCAGAGCGCGCGCGAGACGGTCGACGCGCTCGAGTATGTCCGTCAGTTGTTTGCCCGGGGCGTTTTGGGGTCGGCCTACTGGCATCGATTTGCGCTCACGGCCCACAGTCCGTTGGTCGGCGATGCGGCCCGGTTCGGTCTCACGCTACGCGATACGCCTCAGTTGAGCGGACGGGTTTTCGCGCGGAACGAAATCGCATTCGACGAGCCGGCCGCCCCGGATCATGCGGCGTTGGGGGCGGGATTGCACCGGGCCACGTATAACTACATGCTCGGCATCGGCCTCGATGCGCCCGTCACCGCCTGGTTTGACGTACGCGTGCCGACTCCGAAGTTACGCAAGCGGTTTGTGCAAGCGGAGGGTTCAGGGTTCGGTCGGGCCACCGGTCGGCGGCCGGATGGGAAACAGGAATGAGACATCATGATCGTCCTCGTCCTCGAATCGTGAAATCGAGGACGAGGACGACGACGAGGACGAGGACGATGGACGCGCCGTCTCGTCGGTCTAAGCCAGAAGATGGCCTATTTCATTTTCCGCTTCCGGTTGGCCAGGCGAGATCGATCCAACCGGTGGCGGCATTTGTTCCACCGCCGGATTGGATCACGCGCAGCGCCTCTTGCGGCAGTTCGCCTTCATCGCGTTCCCCCAAGGCGTGCGTGATCCGCCCGGCTTCGTCAAGTTCCAGCCAGACGCGCAGCCGGCCGGCCGTCGCCGGGAGGTGGGCACGCGTGACGCTCGATGTGAATCCCGCCTGCTGCAGTGCGGATGCGAGGCGTAGCGACAGCGTGTTGGACGACAGCGGGGCGGTCCAGATTGGCGCGGCGAGCGTCCGTTCGGCCGGATCGCCCAGACGGGCCGCAATGTCCAGATGGGCCGGCTGCCAGGATGCCGAGTGGCCAACCGGCAGGAGATGCAGGGGGGGAGGGGTTGGTTCAGGTGCGGTTTCGCGAGCATCCAGACTGTCGCCAACGGTGCGACCGAAGCCGAGCCATGAGGGCCGTGCGATGATGTCGGCCTTGAGGTAGAGTGCCTGTGCGTCGGCGCCGACCACGACATAGGCGGCGCCCGGCTCGGGAAGCCGTGGCGACGGGTCTGTACGGCGACCCGCGAAGTGCGACCAACCGTTGCTCCAGAGCAGCGCCATGATCCCCAGGAACAGCGCCGCGGGCCACCAGAAGACGAGCTGGCGGCGATCCGGGCGCGGCCGCCAGTTTTTATCGTAGGGTATGCTGTGGTTATCCATGCCGCTCCCGCCTTCCTGCATCAATCCGGTCTCACGCCGACATTGACCCGTTGCACGCCTGCCGCGCGGGCCACGTTGACAGCCGCCATCACATCCCCGTGCGGCACCCGGCGGTCGGCGAGGAGTAACAGTTCACGGCGAGCGGTGCGGGACAGCAAGTTGCGCATGGCGGCGCCCAGCCGCTGCACTTGCTGCTGATCGGAGAGACTGTAGCGTTCGTCATCAAAAAAAACGAGTGTTTCCGATTGCCATCCGTTGCGGGTGACCGGGATGAGCACAGCGGTTATGTTTTCGTACAACCCCTCTTGAAACGGCGCGGCGGGGAGATCAAAAACGGTGCCGGGACGGAGCGTCAGCCGAGAGCCGACCCAGATGAACAACGCGGCGACCAGGAGCACGTCGATCCATGGCACGGCCACCAGAAACGCCAGCCCGATCCGCGATTTCGGACGGTATTTGTCGCGCAAGTTACGTGCCCGCCACATGTCCCATACGCCGATTGTTGATAGCATGGGATCATGCCTCCTTCCGTGCCGCGGGAGCCGGATCGTCGGCGGGTGCGGTGAGGAAGGCGAGTATCTCGGTCGTGGCGGCCTCCATGTCGAGCGTCATGCGGTCGATGCGGTCGACGAGCAGGGTGTACATCGCGTATCCGGGCGCGGCGACCATGAGGCCGGCGGCGGTGGTGACGAGCGCGTGCAGCAGACCACCGGTGACCTGCGAGGCGTCGACAAGCGGTTCCTGGTTGTGTATCACCAGCACCGTTTCGATGATGCCGAGAATCGTGCCCAGCAAACCCAGCAGGGGAGCGGTGTAGGTGATCGTCGCCACCGTGCCGATACGGCGCTCGAGGCGGCTGAGTTCCGCTCGTCCCGTGCCGTCGACGGCCTCACGGATGGCCTGGCGCGATTCGTGGCGATGCTGGATCGCGGTACGCACGAGCGCAGCCACGGGTCCCGGGGTGTCTTCGCAGATCGCGACCGCTTCGCTGTCGTTGCCCCGCCCGAGGATGGTGCGGATCCCCTTCAGGAAGTCGGGGTAGTCGATTGCGGCACGGCGCATGTGCAACAGGCGCTCGAGAAATACGAGCACTTCACCCACGCCCAGGGCGAGGATGATCCACAGAACCAATCCGCCTTCACCAATACCACCGTGCATCGCGTTCTCCCCTCTGGCCGTTAAGGCCGCGTCCGTTCCAATCGCTCCAGGCGCTGTCGTGCTTCGGCCTGGCCCGGCACATCCGTCTCGGCCACGCGTCGCAGCACACGCAGCGCCGCGGCGATGTTGCCCGACTCGGTCAGCAGATCGGCCGCATTAAAAGCCGCTCGTGTGAACCAGACGGCCGCGTCCGGGTCGACCCGCCCTTTGGAGCGGTCTTCCAGAAAGCGGATGATGACGCGGGTGTAATAATGTTCGACCGCTTCGTCTGCGCGTTTGAGCTTTTCGAGACACCGGGCGATTTTGAATTCGGCCTGCAGGGCCATGTCCGCTGTCACGTCGCGGCGGCCGAGCATTTCCCGGTAGGCGGTCATGGCCTCATCGAAACGGTTCGGGTTGTCCACACCCATCGAAAAGAGGCTGTCACCCTTGCGTCCCCAGGCCGGGGTTCCCCAATCGCTTTCCGGATAGCGGGTGATCACCTCGTTCAGCAGCAGAACCGCCTCGTCGAACCGCGCGAGCTCGCAGAGCGCGTCGGCTTGGACAAAACGGGCCTCGGCGAGGCGCTTGCTTTCGGGGTAGGCTTTCCACAGGCGCCCCATCAGCTCGACGGTCTGGGTAAAATCGTCCAGGCGGAACGCCGTTCTGCCCGCCCACAGGAGGGCGAAATCGGCCCACGGTCCCTCGGGCCAGCGCTCGACATACAGGAGAAAACGCTTGCGCGCCTCCTCGAATCGTCCGTGGTTGTAGTCGTACTTGGCGAGCCAGAGGATCATTTCGGAGAGGCGTTTTGCCTTGGGAAATGCTCCCAGAAAGGACTCGCCAACACGGTAGGATTCATCGTCACGTGCGAGGCTGAACAGGCTCATGACCTGCCAATAATGCGCTTCGCCGCTGGCGTCCGGGGTCGCGGCGGCTTCCGCGAAATCCTGTAATGCGGCTTCGAAGCGGTACGCGCGATAGTTGGCGCGGCCGCGGCCGATCAGGCCCTCGCGCCGCACCAGAATGTTGGTGGTCGCGGCGAGTGCCACGCCATAGGTCTCCACGGCGGCTTCCACGGCATTGCGTGCCGACAGCAGCGCCGCGAGCCGCAGCAGCGCCTGCTCGGCCAGCGGCGCAATCCCATATCGTTCCGCTGTTTGCCGGAAGGTCTCTTCGGCGGCGGCGAGATCTCCATCGCGTTCGCACGCATCGGCCGATTGAAAGAGCGCACGGGGCGCGAGCGGGCTACCATCGTAGAGCTGGTTGACGCTGCGATAGAGCTGTGCCGCCTGTTTGAAGCGACCGTCGGCGGCAACGGCGTCAGCCGCGCGGTAGAGGTATTCCGCCTTGTGCAGGACATTGGTGGTCGTGTCGTGGAGTTTCTGGTACACATTCGCCGATTCGCCGAAACGCCCCATTTGAAACAACGCACGCGCGCGGCCGGCGAGCGCGTCCAGGCCTTTCCCGCCCTCGCCGAAGGATTCGATGTAGACCCGGTACGCGGCAGCAGCCCGTTCATAGAGTCTGACCTCGGATAAGGCGTCTGCCAGTCTCATCTGGGCGCTTCGCGCTTCGGGACTTTCAGGGAATTCGCGGATCAGGGCCTTGATGCGGGTTTCTCCCTCGTCGAGCGTGTTGGTTGCGCAGAGAAGGATGTCGGCAAGACGGAAACCGGCGACCAGGCGCAGGTCAGGCCGTTGCGCCGCCTCGGCGGCGGCGCGCGCCGAGGTGATCGCGTCGTTGGTATTGCCGCCGGTGATCTGCAAGCGAGCCAGCTCGACGAGCGCCTGGACACGCCCCGATTCTCTCACCGGATCCCGGGTGGAGAGCGTCTGCAGCACGCGCATGGCATCGGTACGCTGGTTGAGCCGAGACAAAATCGCGGCCTGCAACAGGATGCCTTGTTCGACAAAGGGATCGGTCAGTGTTTCGCGGGGCTGCTGCGTCAGCACGGCGGCCGCTTCGGCGGATCGTCCCAAGCCGTCGAGCGCCTGGGCCCACTCGAACAACACAGCCGCGCGCGTCTCCGGATCTGTAACGGATGCGTCCAGATCGGCGTACACACGCAGGGCGCTATTGCTGTCGCCCTGTCTCAGACAGGCTTGTGCGGCCAGTCGGCGCAAAGCCGTTGCCTCGGCCGGCGGGGAATCCGCCGCGAGGGCGCTTTCCGCGGCTTCCCGCGCGCCAGCCGGATCGCCTGCAGCCAGGAGCGCGCGCGCGCGCCAGTAAGCGAATGCGGCGGCAGGAGTCTCGGCAATGATTGCGGCATGGGTCTTTAGCGCGTCCAGAACCTCCGCGTGCCGGCCTTGCTCCTCCAGGGCCTGAACATAGACGAGGAGCGCGCCGGCACGTGCCTCGGCCGTCTCGGCCGACGTCACGAGACGTTTCGCGTGCCGCTCGGCCAGACCGTAGAGCTTGTCCGCCAGCGCGCTCTGCGCCACGTCCAGCTCGTCAACCGCCCGCACGGCGGCGACCGCCAGAACTACCATCAGAAGCGGAATGAATATGGGCCGTTTTCGGATCACGCCTAATCCTTCACCTGAAATGAATCACAATCGGGATACGTCTGCGAACAGCGGGGCTACGGCCCGGGGTGATCGCGGACAGGCAAAAAAGCAGTCTTGCAACGCCGCATTCGCATCCCGATCACATCCGACGTCCCGGTCGCTCGGCCGACGCCTGCCCGAGCCGAACCGTCCCTGAAGAGACGGTAGCAAAGCGGCGGCTTGTTTTCAACGGAAAAGGACGGAAAAGGACGGCAGCCTATTTTCCCGATGACTACTTTCTGCTGCAGAATAACGCAGGACCGGTTATACTAATCACTCTAACGGATGGGGTTGGAGACGTTTTTAGAACCATGAGTATACTAAAAAGAATTACGGGGGCAGGGGATGTGGCCGCTCTGGAACGCGACGCATTGCCGGGGCTGGCCGATGAGATTCGGAGCCGGATTATTGCAGTGGTGAGCCGGAACGGAGGGCATCTGGCCTCGAACCTGGGCGTCGTCGATCTGACGATCGCGCTGCTGCGGGTTTTTGCGCCGCCCGCCGATAAAATTCTCTGGGATGTCGGCCACCAGACGTATGCCTGGAAGCTGCTGACCGGCCGGGAGGGGCGGTTCGACACGCTGCGCCAGCCCGGAGGGCTCTCGGGATTTCAGAAGCGCGAGGAGAGTCCGTGCGACGCCTTCGGCGCGGGTCATGCCGGTACGGCGATCTCGGCGGCGATGGGGATGGCTGTCGCGCGCGATCGGCGGGGCGGCCATGAGTCTGTGGTGGCGATCGTCGGCGACGCCGCATTCGGCAACGGCATCTCGTTAGAGGCGCTGAACTCCCTCGCATCGGTGACCCGTCGGCTGATCGTGATCCTGAATGACAATGAGATGTCCATCGGGGGATCGGTGGGGGCGATATCCTCCCATCTGGGCCGCCTGCTTGCCAGTCCGCGATACAACCGCTGGAAGGCGGCGGCCGAGCACGTGGGGCACCGGCTGCGGATGGATCCGTTGCGCGGGATCTACCATCGCACCGAGCAGGCGATCAAGAGCCTGTTTCTGAAGAACGCCCTGTTCGAGGAGTTTGGCCTGCGCTACATGGGGCCGGTGGACGGCCACGATCTCGAGGCGCTGTGCGACGCGCTGACCGTCGCGCGGGCGTATGACCGGCCGATCCTCATTCATGTTGCAACCCACAAAGGGCGTGGTCACCGGCCTGCCGAGCTGAATCCCGAAGCGTGGCACGGGGTCGGCTGTTTCGACCCCGAAGGCGAGGCGGCCCACCCGGCTCCCCGCAGCTATTCACATGTGCTGGGTGAGCAACTGTGTGCGCTCGCCCAACGGGATCCGTCGGTCATGGCGATCACGGCCGCGATGTGCGGCGGAACAGGCCTTACCGGTTTTGCCGAGCGTTTTCCCGATCGGTTCTTTGACGTCGGCATCTGCGAGGAGCACGCCGTGGTGTTCGCCGCGGGTCTGGCTGCGGCTGGATTACATCCGGTTGTGGCCATTTACGCGACGTTCATGCAGCGGGCGGTGGATTGTGTGATGCACGACGTCTGCCTGCAGGGACTGCCGGTGGTGTTCTGCATGGATCGTGCCGGCGTGGTGGGGAGCGACGGTCCGACGCACCATGGGGTATTTGACATCCCCATGCTGCGTTCCCTGCCGAATCTGGTGTTCATGCAGCCCCGTGACGAGGCCGAGTTGGGCCGGATGTTGGAGACGGCGGTGCGGCACCCGGGACCGGTTGCCATCCGCTATCCCCGGGATCCCGCTCCCATCGGCCGTGTCTTTTCGCAAGCGGAGCCCCTGCCCATCGGCGTTGCGGAGGTGATCGAACCGCTTGCCGGGGAGGGGCGGCAGGTTTGGATCTGGGCACTCGGTGATTTTGTTCCCGTGGCATGCGAGACGGCGGCACGGCTGCGCGGGCGGGGTGTCGCGGCGGGCGTCGTTAACGCGCGGTTCATCAAACCGATGGATCGGGATAGGCTCCGGCTGCAGGCGAACCCCGGCTCGTTGTTTGTGACGCTGGAGAACGGGTCGGTCGCCGGCGGGTTCGGCAGCGCGCTTGCGGAGGAACTGGACACGCTCGGCGTGTCGGACGTGCGTGTGCTCCGATTTGGCTGGCCCGACGCCTTCATTCCGCAGGGAACCTCCGCCGGACTGCGCGAACAATTCGGCCTCACGCCGGAAGCCTTGGAATGCGCGATTCGACGCGTGGTGGATGCGACAGAGAAGACGCCCGCTTCCGTTTAACCTAAAAACGGCAGTTCACACCACGAAGAGCACGAAGAGCACGAAGGAAGTATTGCAAGCGCCTCTTACGTTCATTGCTCGCCGCGGGCGAGGATGTCCAACGCGTCACGAGCGGACGTGGAGGCGATGAGCGCGGCGCGGCCCTCGCGGTCGAGCGCGCGCATGATCGCGCCGGTCAAGCGGGTGTATTCGGTGCTGACTGCGGGCGGCACGAGCGTCAGCACCACGATGCGGGTCGGCTCCCCGTCCAAGGAGTCAAATTCAACGCCCGTGCGACTGATGCCCACCGCGCAGACCAAACGTGAGACCGCTTCCGTGCGGGCGTGGGGGAGTGCCACACCGTGTTCCATGCCCGTGGACATCTTACGCTCACGCGCCAGGATCGCCGCGCGCGCATCGTCCATCGACGTCACCGCACCGCTGCGCGCACACAGGGCGAGCAAACGGTCAATGACCGCTTCCTTGCTGTCGGCATCGATATCCAGCGAGACGTTCTGCCACTGCAGGCAGGCAAGCGCGGACGGCACGTTCCGCTTGCGGACGGCGCTATTCCCCGAGCCGCAGGTCAACACGGCAAACATATCCTCGGGGGTGTCGCAGGTCAGCAACGCCGACCGTCCCTGGTCCGTGAGGGCCTGGCTGATCAGCGAGATGAACTGAAGCTGGGGGGCCGAGACGCGCTGCGGCGCCAGAACCAGAATGACAATCCGCGTGGGCACGCCGTCCATCGACCCGAAGTCGATCCCTTCCTGCTTGAGGCCGACCGCGCAGACCAGCCGGTCCACTGCATCGGTGCGCCCGTGCGGAATCGCGATGCCATGCTCCAGCCCCGTGGAGAGATTCTGCTCACGCGCGAACACGGCGCGGCGGGCATCGTGCCGGTCATGGATGAGGTTGTTCTCGTACAACACCTCCAGAAGTTCCTCGATCGCACCGGTTTTGGTGTCGGAGAGCAGCCGGGGCCTGAGGACCTCGGGTGAAAGGACCGCGCGCAACACGGCTCCCGCTTCCGACGAGCCGTCGAGCGGGTTGCCCTGCAGTTTCCGTTGCAGCGACAATGGATCGAGATCCCGGCGCACGTCCCGCAAATTCTGCTCGATGCCCGCCGCTACTTCGACCATGACCGTGTTGATCAGGGAGCGCTCCCGGGGCGTGCAGGTGAACACCAGCGCCGGTCCGATCTGTTGCAACGTGACGATGTATGCCTCGCGTGTAAACCGGTAGAGATGTTCACGGCGGTTGAGGACGTGAACCGAGAACTCTTCGTCCTCAAAGATTTCGATCAGGCGGCGGACGACCAGCGAAGCGCTGTCGGCAGTCGTCAGCGCGAAGGATATCCGTACCTGCTCGTCGAGCGCGAAGCCTTTGCGGAAACCCGTTCCACCGCACCTGAAGCCGGCCTCGGTGAGCCTCGGCAGAAGCATTCCGCTCACCCATAGCAACACGACCACCGCGATCAGCAAGGGGTCCGGCATGACGCCCGCCGCGATCGCCAGCACCGCCATGGCAAGGGTCGCTTCGCCGCGCGGCATGGAGACGATGCCGACGCGCAAGCAGCCCGCAACCGTCAGCCGGGCGGGGAGCGCCGCGAGACCGCACGCGAGCAGCTTGGCGACCAGCGCCACGCCCACAAACGCCAGCACAAACAGGAAGACCGCAGGATCGGCCAGCAGGTTCACATTCACCTGCGTCCCCACCAGCGCGAAACAGGCCGGAACCAGGGCAATGTTGACAAACTCAATCCGTTCGTGAATGGCGTGACGTAAATCGGTAGTCGAGAAGGCGACCCCCATCACATACGCCCCCAGCAGGGGGGAGAGACCCAGGTATCCGGTCAGCCCGGCCGCAACCAGCACGCAGGCTGCCGCGGCCGCAATCGACGCGTGGCGGTTTCCGTCGTGAAGCGTCGTGTGTGCCACCTTGCGGGCAATGCCCAAGCCGAGCACAGCCAGAATACCCGTCGCGAGCACGGCGCGTACCACGCCTGTGGCGACTATCGCCGCTGTGGCCGGACGACCCGCCGCAACCGTCTCGATAATGCCCGAGCCGACGGCGAGCAGCAGCATGCCGACGAGGCCGTCAACCACCGCGCCGGAAAGCGCCACAACCCCTTCGGGTGTTTCCAGCCGCTGCGTACCCGCCAGCATCCGCGCCAAGATGCCGACGGCGGTGATGCTGGCCACAACCCCCGCGATAAAGGGACCCGGTTCGTACCAAGCCATGACGCGGTCGCCTCCGAACAGCCAGGGAGAGACGGCGGAGGTGAAGCCTGAAACCGCAGCAAAGGCTGCCACGCTGCCGCCCAAGCCGACCAGCGCGCCCGCCAGCGCATAGCGCCGGATCAACCGGACATCGGTGTCCAGTCCGATGAGAAAAACCAGCATCGTCAGCGCGACCAGCACCACGCCGAACAACGGGTGCTGACGGGTCAGAATGGACGCAACGCCGTGCATGGGGCCGTTTGGAAATCCCGGCAGAGGCACGCTGCCAAACAGGTAAGGACCGAAGAGCACGCCGGCGAGCAGTTCGCCCAGCACACCTGGCATCCGCCACCGTTTGAACAGCGTGCCGCCGAGGCGCGCCACCAGCACGAGCAGACCGAGCTGGAGCATCAGCACGGCCAGTGGCCGAAACGAGACAACGGGTGTCGCCGCTGCTGCCGCCTGCGCCACAGCCGGGTACAGGGGCAGGATGAGCGCCAACAACAACAGAGCTGTTCTTTTCCTCATGGATCGCCTCCCTCTCAGGCTGAAGTCTGGATTCAGGATCGCCGCACGCGTTAACCCGCTTCTCCGCACCGACCAACGCCGCGGTGTCCGGCATGGCGCGCGCTTTCGTTACTGCCACGCGACAGGCAATCCAGCGATGACACAGGCCACCACCTGATCCAGCGTCAGATCGGACGTGTCGATGCGCATGACGCCCGGTGCGAGGACGAGGGGGGCCATCGCGCGGGTGCTGTCAATAAGGTCGCGGCTGAGTAGCGAGGCCATGACCTCCGCTTCGCTCTGGATCGCCATTCCCTTGGAGATCTCTTCGCGGTGACGACGGATGGTCCGGACGGCGGGGGAGGCGTCGAGGTAGAAACGCGCCGGGGTGTCGGGAAAGACCACGGAGGTGATGTCGCGCCCTTCGACGATAATATCGCCCAGCGCGAGCAGCGAGCGGAGCCATGCGGTCACCTTCGTCCGCACCGCCGGAACCCGCGCGACCGGGCTGGCATGACGGTTGATTTCGGCGGTGCGGATCGCCTCGCCCGGGACCTGGCCGTCGACCTGGAAAACGATGGCGCCGCCTTCGGCCCGCCAAGTGACCTCGACGGTTGCCGCGCACGCCGTGACCGCGGCTTCGTCTTCCGTGTCAACCCCGGCACGCAGCGTCTGCCATGTCATGATCCGGTAGAGCGCGCCGGAGTCGACATGGAGGAACCCCCTGTCAAGCCCGACGCGTTTCGAGACCGACGACTTGCCCGATCCGGCCGGCCCATCAATCGCGATCACCCGGTTCATACGTCACTCCTGTCCGGTTCGTCATGCGCATCCGCACGCGGTTCAAACACCGGTTCGCTATCGGCGCCGGGGGCCTCGCGCGGACCGAGGATCTCGCGCACGGCGGACTGGATATCACCGTCGTCGTCTGCAGCCGCCGCGGGTGCAGCCGCACCGGCGGCGGCGGGCGTAGTGGCCGCCTGCGCCTGTGGCGTGTCCGCTTCCTGTTGCACCGCGTCCGGTTTGGCCTTCCGGTGAACCGCCCGCCGTTCGGCAGGGGTGGAACGCTGCAAGGAGGGATCCAGAACGTTGAGTTCCGACAGGTGTTTCAGTCCGAAATGATCGAGGAATGAAGCCGTGGTGCCATACAGGAAGGGGCGGCCGGGGAGATCGCTACGGCCGACGATCCGCACGAGGTGCAGTTCCATCAGCGCTTTGATGATGTGGTCGACCGACACGCCTCGGACCGCCTCGATCTCCGACTTGGCGATGGGCTGCCGATAGGCGATGATGGCGAGCGTTTCCAGGGAGGGACGCGACAGCCGGCCCGGACGGTCGGCCTTGAGCAGGTGGCGCAGCCATCTGCCGGAGCAAGCCTCCGTCTGGAAACGAAACCCCTCACTGTGCTCCACCAGTTCGAGGCCCATCCGGAGGCGCGCCAATTCCTTGGTGATCGCCTCGGCGGCGTCACGCACGTCCCGCGGCGCGGCATCGGCGAAGACGCGCGCCTGTTCGTCGGTGGCGCCAACCTCGCGCAGGCAGGTACGGATCTCCTCGACGGTGATAGGGCGCTCGCTGCCGAAAATCAACGCGCCGACGATTTGCTGCAGGCTCGATGCCATGGGTATGCCCGGTGTATCAGGATTCGACATGCTCCCCACCTCCAATCACCGGCGGGGGCAACGCGCCGTTCGACGCGTCATCGGGAACCCCGGTGATGATGATTTCATGAAAAGCCTCAAGCTGGTGCAGCGCGATTTGACGCAACCGCAACAGCTCCAACAATGCCAGGAAGGTGACGATCACCTCGCCACGGGGAGACTCCGGTCTGAACAGACGCGAGAAAGCCACGTCCTCCCTTTGGCGGGTCAGCCCGATGATCGCCTCCATTTTGTCGGGCACCGACCACACGATGGCTTCGATATAGCCGAACGGCTCTGACGGCACCCGTTGCAGGACCTCCTGAAAGGCGGTCAAGAGGTCAAAAAGCCCGAGGTCGCCCAACAACCGCGCCTCATCGTCTTTCCCCTTGAGTGCCGGAGCGTCGCCCCCGTAGCCGAATATTTCTCCCTGGAGTGTCTCGCGGTATTGCAACTGGGAAGCCGCATCCTTGAATTTCTTGTATTCAATGAGTTGTCGGACCAGATCGAGCCGCGGATCGAGCCACTCTTCGGCGCCATCGTCGGCATCGCTGCGCCGCTGTTCAACCGGCAGGAGCATCCGGCTCTTGATCATCATGAGCGTCGCGGCCATCACCAGAAACTCACCGGCGATTCCGAGGTCGAGCATCCGCATGACGCCCAGGTATTCCATGTACTGCAACGTGATTCGCTCGATGGGGATGTTGTAAATATCCACCTCATCCCGGCGGATCAAATACAGCAATAAATCCAGCGGTCCTTCAAAGACCTCGAGATCCACCTTGTAATCATCGTGTTGCAATGTTTCGAGCGTAATCATTTCGTTACTCCGTCCAGGCTTACACATGGCCCGCGTCTGCGGCGAAACGGGATATTGCCTCCGCCCGTGTCACACGAGCCCCACGGCTTCACGGGCACGATCGAGCGTTTTTCGCGCCTCGGCGCGGGCCTTATCGGCTCCCGTGCGGAGAATTTCAGCGACCCTGCCGGGATCGGCAGCCAGTTCGACCCGCCGTTTGCGAAACGGGGCAAAGGCCGCTTCAAACGCCTCGAACAGAGCCTTCTTGGCGTGTCCGTAACCCATGCCGCCGGCGCGGTAGCGCGCGGCCATGGCGTTGCGCTCCGCTTCGCCGACAAAGAGTTTGTAAAGGGCGAAGATCGTGGAGGTGTCGGGATCCTTCGGTTCCTCCAGCGGCGTGCTGTCGGTGACGATCTTCATGATCCGTTTCCGGGTCTCGTCGAGGTCGCCGAACAGCTCGATCATGTTGCCGTAGCTTTTCGACATCTTCTGGCCGTCGAGACCGGGCACCACGGCGACCTCGTCGGCAATCGCCGGTTCGGGAATGGTGAAGACCGAACCGAACTGGTTGTTGAACTTGATGGCGATGTCGCGCGAGACCTCCACATGCTGCTTCTGGTCCCGGCCGACCGGCACGACGTTGGACTGGTAAATCAGGATGTCGGCGGCCATCAGCACCGGGTAGGCAAAAAGTCCGTGTGACGGAGCAAAGCCCTTGGCAAGCTTGTCCTTGTAAGAGTGGCAGCGTTCGAGCAGGCCGACGGGGGTGACGGTCGAGAGGAGCCACGCCAGTTCGTGCACCTCGGGGACATCGCTCTGCCGGAAAAAGACCGTCCGGTCCGGGTCGAGTCCGCAGGCAAGGAAGTCGATCGCCACATCCAGCGTTCCCTGTTTCAGGAGCGCCGGATTGCCCACCGTGGTGAGCGCATGGTAATTGGCGATGAACAGAAAGACGTCGCCCTTTTCCTGCAACTGCAGCGCCGGCCGCATCATGCCGAAGTAATTGCCCAGATGCAATTTGCCCGAAGGCTGGATGCCCGAAAGAATGCGCATGGTCCAATCCCGATCCCCAATTCGCACCGCCGGATGAGAAGGAGCACCACCGCCCACCCGCGCCCGACGGAAAACAGGGCGTATCTTATCCGAGTGGCGCGTCAGAGACAAGAATAGAAAACCAGTGCAAGCGTTTTCAACTTTACATTCAACTTTACGCTTTCTCTTCGCTTGCTTTCGGCCGGCATTAGGTGCATACTCGAAGGCTGTAATGCACCACGGGGTGTTGCCGCGCGGGGCGCGGCGACTGAGAGCACACCCGTCGAACCTGATCCGGATCATGCCGGCGCAAGGGATTGGCTGCTGGGCGAAGGAAGCGGGCGCCTGTGCGGCGTCCGTTTTTTTTGCGAGAGTCCGTTCCGGTGGTTCGTTGTGCGGGGGGCGAGGGGATGGACGACCTGCAAAACAAGAATCGCAGACCGGCGGCGCTGACCGTGGCGGGCAGCGACAGTGGCGGAAACGCGGGCATTCAGGCCGATTTGCGCGCGTTTCAGGTCTTCGGCGTGCATGGTTGCACGGCGATCGCAGCGCTGACGGCGCAGAATCCATGGGGCGTGGATGCGGTGTGCGAGGTCGACCCGCACTTCCTCTCGCGGCAGTTGGATGCCGTCCTGCCGCATTATGCGATCGGCGCGGCCAAGACCGGAATGCTGACCACGGCCGGTCTGATCGCGGCGGTCGCCGATAGCCTGGCGGGTTATCCGGAGATCCTGAAGGTGATCGACCCCGTGATGGTGGCCGGCAGCGGCGCGCGTTTGCTGGTTCCCGATGCCGTGGCGGCGCTGTGCGAGCGGTTGTTGCCGCTGGCGACGCTCATCACGCCAAACCTGCCTGAAATCGAGGTGTTGCTGGGGCGGCCGGTATGCGGGTTGGCCGCCGTTGTCAAGGCGGCGCGGGAACTGAACGGGCGCTTCGGTTGCGCCGTGCTGGTCAAGGGCGGCCACGACACCACCCACCCGGCCCGTGATGTGCTGTGCGACGGCGCGGGAACCGTGGTGCTGGAGACGCCGGCGGTGGAGCATCCGCTCTCGACGCACGGCACGGGATGCTCGCTCAGCGCGGCGATTACCGCCGCGCTGGCCTGCGGATCCAGCCTGCGCGACGCGGTGGTTGCCGGAAAAGCGTATGTGTATGAAGCGATTCGCACCGGGGTGCGGGTCGGAACAGAGGCCACTGTGCTCGGCACGCCGATGCGGGTGCCCGTCGAACAGGTAACAATCGGAGCGATAGAATGACTCAGTTAGAAGCGGCAAGACAGGGACGGGTGACAGAGGCAATGGAGGCAGTCGCCTGCGATGAAGAGGTCTGCGGCGAGGAGGTGCGGGCAGCCGTGGCATTGGGGCGGGCCGTGATCCCGCTCAATCCGGCGCACACCGGCTGCAAACCGGTCGGCGTGGGACGGCTCTTCCGCACGAAGGTCAATGCCAACCTCGGGCGTTCGCCCGATCGGTCGGATATCCGTGCGGAGGTTGAGAAATTGCGTGTGGCGCTCGAGGCCGGCGCCGATTTCGTGATGGATCTGAGCGTTGGTCCGGAACTCGCGGCAGTGCGGCAGGCAATGCTCGACCACTCGCCCGCGCCCCTGGGGACCGTTCCGGTCTATGAAACGGTCTCACGGCTTGAAGGGGCGATTCCCGACATGAAACCCGAACTGTTGCTCACTGTCATCGAGCAGCAGGCGCGGCAGGGGGTTGACTTCATGACGCTCCACGCAGGGCTGTTGCGGCGCCATGTGCCCCTGGCGATGCGGCGGAAGATGGGGATCGTCAGCCGTGGCGGTGCCATCATGGCCGAGTGGATGGACGTTCACCAACGGGAGAACCCCCTCTTTGAGCGGTGGGATGAGGTGCTGGATATCCTCGTTCGCCACGATGTGACGGTCTCGTTGGGCGACGGCTTGCGGCCGGGGTGTCTGGCCGACGCCAGTGACGCGGCTCAGTTTGCCGAGTTGGACGTGTTGGGCGAACTCGTCCAGCGCTGTCGCATCCGCGGGGTGCAGGTGATGGTCGAGGGCCCCGGCCACGTGCCGTTTGATCAAATCCAACTGAACATGGAGCGTCAGCAGGAGGTGTGCGACGGCGCGCCGTTCTACGTTCTGGGTCCGGTGGTCTGCGATGTGGCGCCGGGATACGATCACATCACGTCGAGCATCGGCGCGACGGCGGCGACCGTTTACGGCGCGTCATTGCTGTGCTACGTCACACCGTCGGAGCATCTGGGCCTGCCCGATGCGGACGAGGTCCGCCAGGGGTTGGTCGCCCACCGCATCGCGGCTCACGCGGGCGATGTCGCCCGCGGCTTGCCGGGGGCGCGGCGGATGGACGATGCCATGGCCGACGCCCGGATGGCCTTCGACTGGAAGCGGCAGTTTGCGCTGTCGCTTGACCCGAAGACGGCCGAGGCGCGCTGGCGGAAAACGCGCGCGCCCGGCGGTGACGAAACGTGCGCGGATGATCACTGCTCGATGTGCGGCAAGGCGTTCTGCGCCGTCCGCACCAGCAAGCGGATCATGAAACGGTAAAACGGGCGTCAAGCGCGCATTCCGCTGTTCGAGGAAAGAGAAAGACAAAGGAAAACGGATAAAATCGGGGTCGGGGTCGGTATCGGTATCGGGGTCGAAAAGGAGATCGGGATGGCGTTTGGCCACGAGAAACTGGATGTCTATCGCGCCGCCATCGAGTACGTCGGCTGGGC
>Ga0268276_1000312_pt1 | contig 58804 bp, 40 predicted proteins | sample saktaG_4_FD_190145 | JGI IMG/M metagenome (GOLD analysis project Ga0268276, IMG submission 190145) | Saline water microbial communities from Sakinaw Lake, British Columbia, Canada - sak_2010_1_5_45m | ecosystem: Environmental > Aquatic > Non-marine Saline and Alkaline > Saline ...
GCCTGGATGACGATCACCGGACACTCCTGCTGGCGTTGCGCGCCGAACCGATGGGCGACGAGCGTCGCGCAGTAGGCCACGACTCCGAAGAAGAGCTGACCGCACAGGAAGGCGGTGATGCCGCCGGTCATGCAGGAGGCCATGGCCAGCGGCGAGACATGCGAGAGGAACAGCCGGTCCACGAACATCATCGTCGTGTCAAAGAGCTGCGAGACGATCATCGGCACGGCGATGGGGAGCATCCGCCGCAGCCCGCCCGGACCGTCCAGCAGGGACAGGCGCAACCGGGACACATCGAGCAGGGACGGGCGCACACGGGCGGCGACGCGGGAGAGGGATTCCAGGTTTGTGTGTGGATTTTTCATGGAAGGTTGTGAAGGGACCACTCATCCAAGCAGAACGCGGAATCCTGATGTAGCGGGTGTGTGACAAGCCTGTGCGAGGCGGATCGGGCCGGACACGGGGCGCGTGATAACGTCAGCGGTGAGACGTCGGTATCCCGTCGTCTCCACCGCCTTGTTGGGGCTTCATTTCTGGAACATCTCCGTGAGAACACTGAGCAGCCTATCCGATGCTGTTGAGGAGAGACGGCCCAACTTCTTGACGAGACGTGTTCTGTCAACGGTCCGAATCTGGTCCAACACGATTTGCCCTTCGGTCCCCTGAAATGTGCATGGCACCCGCGTAGGGTAGTCGCGCCCCTTGGTTGTCATGGGAGCAATGATGACGGTCCCAATGTGGTGGTTCATCTCATCCGGCGAGATAACCGTGCAGGGCCTCGTCTTCTTGATCTCGTGTCCGACAGTTGGATCGAGGGCCACAAGGAACACGTCGAAGCGATCTACTTCCATTGCCACTCCTCCTCGTCCCAACGGGTCGAGGTCGACTGACCGTCCAACAACGTGTCGTCCCCCTCGCGGGCCATCTGCTCGAAAGCATCCGCCCAACCGGCGCGCGGCTGCCGAGGGGAGTAGATGAGGATCATGCAATCTCTCACGTCCATCTCCACCTGTTCCGTCAAACCGCACTGCTCGATGAAAGGCTTCGGTATCCGAACGCCACGCGAGTTGCCGATAGGTATGAGGGTCGTTTTCATATCACCATAATAGACACATTGTGATTACCCGTCAACTCAGATCAGCAATTCTAATTATGGAGATGGGGCCAGCGGCGTCGGGGTCGGTATCGGTATCGGTATCGATAAAAACAACGGAAAATCGACCCCGATTCCGATACCGACCCCGACCCCGACCCCGATGACCCAATAGCCTCAAAATGAGAATTGCTGGGACAAAAGCTACTCGTTCCCTGTCCCCACAGACCCCGATGTCTGATCCGGCTCAAACGGGCGGCTCGTCACGGCGCCCGCCTCGTCCTTGACGAGGATTTCGATGCGGCGCTCGACGGCGTTCAGCTTGTCGGAGCATTGTTTGACCAGCTTCTGCCCCTCCTCAAAGGATGTGACGAGATCATCCAGCCCCAACTCGCCCGATTCCATCTGCCCCACCAGGGCCTCCAGCCGCTGTAAGGCCGCTTCAAAGCCCAGCCGGGGCTCTTGTGTTCCGGTTTCTCGTTTGGCCATCGCTCACCTCACTATCGATTCGAATTCCCCTGATGCGACTTGCGTGCGCACCACTGTTCCCGGCGTCACCTGCACTGCGGCGCGCACCAGCGTGCCGTCGTGGGTGCGCGTGAGACTGTACCCGCGCTCCAACACCGCGTGCGGCCCGAGGGCGCGCAACTGGCGGTCCAGACTGTCGAGCGCCAGTCGCGCCCGCTCCACACGGCGTGTGGCCGCCCGACCCAGCTCGTGGCCGAGGCGGATGACCCGTTCGCCGGCCGGCGCGAAGGCGGTGGCGCGCGCCACGAGCAGGCGCGCGCGCCCCTGTTCCACACGCTGGCGCGCACCGCGGCCGGCGGCCGCCGCCGCGCGCGCCAGCCGCAGTTCAAGATTGTCGAGCGTCTGCGCCCGCCGCTCGGTGAGCCGGCCGGGTTCGCGCAGGAACCGGTTCGCCGCCACCGCGTGGAAGCGCTGGCGCAGCAGTTCAAGGCGGCGGCCGAGCGTCAGCCGCAGCGATCGGGCGTAACCCGCGAGCTGCCGTTCGAAATCGTCCTTGCACCCAACCACCAGCTCGGCCGCGGCCGAGGGTGTCGGCGCCCGGAGGTCGGCGGCAAAATCACAGAGCGTCGTGTCGGTTTCGTGGCCCACCGCTGCGATCACCGGTATCGTTGAGGCTGCCACAGCCCGCACGAGGGATTCCTCGTTGAAGGCCCACAGGTCTTCGATGCTGCCGCCGCCGCGGCCGATGATCAGGACGTCGGGGGGATCCGGCAGCCGGTTCAACATCGCCATCGCCTCGGCGATCTCCGCCGCCGCGCCGGCGCCCTGCACCCGTGCCGGCGCAAGGGTGATCCGCACATTGGGAAAACGCCGCGTCAGGATGGTCAACAGGTCGCGAATGGCCGCGCCGGTGGGCGAGGTCACCAGTCCCACGTGGTGCGGCAGCCGCGGCAGCGGCCGTTTGCGCGCAACGTCGAAAAGTCCCTCGGCCTGAAGGCGGCGCTTCAGCGCCTCGAACTGGGCCATGAGCAGCCCGATGCCGCCAGCTTCGACCGTGCGCACGACGAGCTGATATTGGCCGCGGGCCTCATAGACCGTCAGGTCGCCGCAGGCACGGATCACCATGCCGTCGGTCAGTGAAACCGCACCGCCGCGCTGGGCGCCGGCAAAGAGGACGGCGGACAGTTGCGCCGTGCCATCCTTCAGCGTGAAGTAGCAGTGGCCGGATGAGCCCTGGCGCCTGAGATTCGAGATCTCGCCCTCGACCCAGACGCGTCCGAGCTCCTCTTCGATGGTCAGTTTGACCTTGCGCGTCAGCTCCGACACGCTGTAGACATGGCGTTCGGCAAACTGGAGCACCCCGTCACGCATCATCCAGCCTTCACTTCCCGCACCCGCAGCGACACGGCCGAGACGCATTTAAGCGTCGTCCGGTCGATATCGAAAATCACCGCCTCCAGTACGGCGGGCCCCTGGGCGACCTCGAATCGCGAGGGCATGCCGGTGACGAACTTCCGCAGTACCGGCACGGCCTCGCGGCCGATCACGCCGCCCGTGGGGCCGGTCATGCCGAGGTCGGTGATGTAACCGGTCCCGCCGGGAAGCACGCAGGCGTCGCTGGTCTGGACGTGCGTGTGCGACCCCGCCAGGGCCGCCACCCGGCCATCGAGGTAGAGGCCCATGGCAATCTTCTCGGAGGTGGCCTCGGCATGGAAATCGACGACGACGGGGATGCCGCCGGGAATCACCTTGAGCGCCGCATCGGCCGCGCGGAAGGGGCAGTCGGCTGGCGGCATGAAAACCCGGCCGATCAGGTTGAGGACCGCCAGCGGGCCGAGTGGGCATTGCACCACCGTCCACCCCGAGCCGGGACAGGTCGGCGGAAAATTGGCCGGGCGTACCATCCGCTTTTCCCCGGCAAACGCCTGTTCGGTATCCTTCTGCCCCCACGTGTGGTCTCCCAGCGTCAGGACATCGGCCCCCGCATCAAACAGCTCCCGGGCCAATTCGCAGGTCACGCCATTGCCCGCGGCGGCATTCTCCGCATTGGCCACGACGACATGCACGGCGCCCTCGCCGCGCAGTTTCGCGACGGTTTGTTTGAACACGCGCCGTCCCGGCGATCCCACAATGTCACCGACCATCAGCACCTTCATGAGCCACATCCTCAGCGGGCGTATTCGATGCACCGCATTTCGCGCACCACGATCACGCGGATCTGTCCGGGATATTGCAGGTCCTGCTCGATCTTGCGACTGATGTCGCGCGCGAGCTGCATGGCCGCGGTATCGTCGACCACATCCGGGTCGACGATCACGCGCACTTCACGGCCGGCCTGTATGGCAAAAGTTTTGTGCACCCCGTTGAAGGAGTTGGCGATCGCCTCCAGATTCTCAAGCCGTTGCACGTAGATGTCTTTGGACTCCAGACGCGCACCGGGGCGCGAGCTGGAGATCGCATCCGCCGCCGAGGTGAGCAGCGCATACAGGCTTTCGGGTTCGACGTCGGCGTGGTGTGCGGCGACGGCGTTCACCAACACCGGGTTTTCGCCGTGACGTTTCAACAGTTCTGCGCCGATCTTGGCATGCGCGCCTTCGATTTCGTGATCCATGCTCTTGCCAATATCGTGGAAGAGGCCGATGCGACGCGCCAGGGTCGTATCCAGTTTGAGTTCACCGGCCATGATCCCCATCAGGTTAGCCACCTCGATGGAGTGTTGCAACACGTTCTGCGAGTAGCTTGAACGGTACTTGAGCCGGCCAAGGGCCGCGATCAGCTCGGGCGGCACCCCCTGGATGCGGAGATCGTAGACCGCCGCCTCGCCCCTCTGAATGATGGCCGCCTTCATGTCCTCCTCCACCTTCTGGACCACCTCTTCAATCCGGGCGGGGTGGATCCGGCCGTCGGCCACAAGCTGTTCCAGAGCCTGCCGGGCGATTTCGCGGCGGATCGGGTCGAAGCCCGAAATGACCACCGCCTCGGGGGTGTCGTCCACCAACATCGTGACCCCTGTGAGCGCCTCGAGCGTCCGAATATTACGACCTTCACGGCCGATGATCCGTCCTTTGACGTCGTCATCCGCGAGTTGCACGGTGCTGGTCATAATCTCGGTCGCATGGTGAGCCGCATATCGCTGAACGGCCATGGCGATCAGGCGATGCGCCTCGCGCTCCGCGGTCTGCTTCGCTTCCTCCTGGAGGCGGCGGACCAACCCCGCGGTCTCCCCCTGGACCTCCTCCTCAACCCGCTTGAAGATCTCCTTGCGGGCTTCGGTGGACGTCATCCCCGCCAGCCGCTGCAGGCGGGCCTGGGCTTCGGCGGCGAGTTTTTCGGCCTCGCTTCTGCGATTGGCGAGCATGGCGTCGCGCTTTTGCAGGTCCTCCTGCTTCTGGGCGAGCGTTTCGGATTTCTTTTCGAGCCCTTCCTGCCGCAGGCTCAGGCGTTCATCAAGATCCTGCAGCTCCTTGCGCCGGACCTTGGTCGTCTTTTCGAATTCCTCCCGCGCTTTGACCACTTCGGCGCGGGCTTTGATGTCCGCCTCCTTGAGGATGGCCTTGGCCTCTGTTTCCACCTCATCCAGCCGCGCCTGTGCGCGCTTCTCGATCGCTTCGGCCTGCCAGCGTCCAACCAGGCCGCGAAGGAAATAGCCAATCAAGCCGCCGAGCAAGGCCGCGACAATGCTGACCATTGCGTCACTCAAATCATAAATCAACAGATCCATAATACCTCTCACCACACCCATTTGGGCAGTTGAGGCGCTTGCAAAACCCTCGCAAGCGCCGGTTTCAGGTTTCAGTGTTCAGGTTTCAGGAAACGCGCAACTCACCGTGGTTGAGCGAGATGCTACCCGAAACCTGAAACCTGAAACCTGAACACTCCGCTTGCAAAACAGGTTTTTGCAAGCGCCTCAGTTGCCACACCACGCTAAAAAGGTGACCGCAGAATACCCTTTTCTTCCGGTGATAGCAATCTCAGAAACGGAATGCCGGTAATTTGCCATGTCTTCAGGGCAAACGCATCTAATTTCTCTCTTTTTTTGCTTCTCCTGGCGCCTGTCGTTGTCTAAAAGGCCGGATCCGGGGCTGGCGTGATCTGGAGTGCGGTGGCAAGCGCAGCGCGACACCGCTTTTTAAAGGGCAGCCCTTCTATACACAGCGACATAACTTCTTGCGCATGACGGTGTGATTTTTGGCCGTTTTTCATAATAGTAAACAATGGCATGCGCAATTACTTACGACGCTGTGTATAAAAGCGGCGTCGCGCGGAATACCGCTTGCCGCCGCACTCCAGAAATCCTGCGCCACGCGCCAAGCTGGAGAGAAAGCCCTGAGCCAGAATCTGAAAAACATAAGATTTTAGATCCGTTTGCCCTGGCCATGTCTTCGCTTGCAGGATCAGACGGGCGTTGCTATGGTTATTGCGGTGCGTCGGTTTCGCGATCCGGTGTGCGGTCGAGCCGGGGGCACGGGAAAAACGACCCGGGAAACGGCAATTCAGGCGCCACACGGGATTCCGGCAACGCAGAGAGAGAGCCTTATGCAGACTCAGAATCCAGAGACGGTGGTTGAGGTTGACGAAACGGGTGACCCCGTCACGCGTGTCGATCTGCAACTCGAACGGGAGAAGATCCAGCTCGAACGGGAACGGATGGCGCTGGAGCGCGAGAAGTTGGCGTCCGAGCGGGAACGGTGGAAACTGGAGGAGGGGTGGCGGGTCGCCAGCGAGCGTGTGGTCCGGGTTCGGCTGGTCACGGTGTTCCTGGTCGGCACCTGCTGCCTGCTCTTCGGCTGCCTACTGGGCGGCATCTGGCTTGTCACGCAGCAGGAACGTCTGGCTGAGGAACGGGCTCAGGCGGCCGCCAATCGGCGCCGGCAACTGGTGCAGGCACTGACGGCCGAGACCAACCTGACGGGCCGCGCCGAGGTGCTTCTCCAGTCGCTCCAGGGGAGCGGTGACGGGGTGGGCGGGATCCTGCTGCTCCTCGACTAATGTGGGCTGGCGCCCACAACCCTCACCCCGACCCTCTCCCAGGGGGAGAGGGCAGCGTAACAACTTATTTTTGTTCACGGTTCCTTGGCCGTAAGGCACTCAGGTCGGATCATGAGCATTTTCAAAGCCTACGACATCCGCGGTGTCTACGGGACGGATTTCGACGCCGCGATAGTGTACCGGATCGGACGCTGCCTGCCGGGACTGCTTGAGGCGCGCCGGGTGCTGGTCGGACGGGACGCGCGTCTGTCGTCACCCGCCGTGCGCGACGCCCTCGTGCGCGGGCTGACCGAGGTCGGGTGTGCGGTCGACGACCTGGGTCTCTGCACCACGCCGATGGTCTATTATTTCACGGCCCTGGATGGCTACGACGCCTCGGTTCAGATCACCGCTTCGCATAACCCGGCGGCCTACAACGGCCTCAAAATTTCTCGTCGCGAGGCCGTTCCAGTCGGCTATGCGACCGGGCTCGGCGAACTGGAGCATCTCGTCGGGATGCCCGACCTGCCGCCGCCCGCGCTCCGGCCCGGCCTGTGCCGCACCACCGACCGCCTGGCCGCGTTTCTCGACTTCCTGCGCGCCTGGATACCCGATCTCACCGGGCTGCGGTTCGCGGTCGATTGCTCCGATGGCATGGCCGCGCTCGTGGTCCATGAACTGTTCGGTGCCGAGACGCGCTATCTCAACGACACCCCCGACGGCCGGTTTCCCCACCATCCTCCCAATCCGCTGGAAGTGGAGAACTGCGCGCCGCTCATGGCTATGGTGCGTGAGCGGCGGCTCGACGCCGGCGTGATTTTTGACGGCGACGCCGACCGCGTGATGTTCATCGACGAGACCGGCGCGTTCATTCAGCCCGACCTGCTGATTCCCATCATCGCCCGCCGCTTCCTTCGCCGCGAGCCCGGCGCGCGGGTGATTCACGACATCCGCACCTCGCGCGGCGTCATCGAGGCGCTCCGGGCCGACGGCGCCGAACCGGTGATCGGCAAGGTGGGTCACGCCTTCGCCAAGGTCCTGCTGCGCGAATGCGGCGCGGTCTGCGGCGGCGAGTTGGCGGGGCACTACTATTTCCGTGATTTTTTCCACTGCGATTCGGGCGAGTTGGCCGCCCTGATTGTGCTGGGCGAGTTGGCGGCGGCCCGCCGCCGCGGCGACACCTTCAGTAGCCTGATCGCCCCCATCCGGCGTTACGCGACGACGGGCGAGGTCAACTTCCATATCGAACAGAAGGAGGCGGCCATCCGCGCGGTGCGTGCCGCGGCGGAGGTGCACGGGCAACCGACCCGGGTTTACGATTTCGACGGCGTGCGGCTGGAGTTTCCGACGTGGTGGCTGAGCATCCGCCCCTCCAACACCGAACCCTATCTGCGGCTGATCATCGAGGCGACGACCGACCGGATCCTCGCTGCCCGTCGCGCGGAGATGGATGCCGTGCTCAAACCGTTTCAGTAGAACGCCCGGTGGGCAAGGTCTCGCGTCCCGTGCGGCTGGCGTCGCACGGCGACGAAACGGGACGTATTCAGGGAGGCATACACATGGTTGTGACACCCGCTTTTCGGGAGCTGGTTCCCCTGCCCCGCTGCGTCGAGGCGCAAGCAGGCTCGTTCGCCGTGCACGGCGGTGTGATCGCCGTGCGCGGCCCGGTTGCCGAGCTGCTCCCGGCGCTGCAGACGATGGAAGCCGACTTCGGTCCGGCCTGGCGTCCGGCCGTCAATCCGTCCCCGGCCGCCTTCGAGGGCGCGGCGGTGCGGGTTGCGTGCGTCCCGGACCGGCATCCGGCGCAGGGGTACGAACTGGAAATCGGTGTCGCCGCGATCACGGTCAGCGCCTCGGACGCCGCCGGCGTGTTTTATGCGGCGATGGTGCTGCGCCAGTTGCGGCGGCTCACGGGCGGATCGCTGCCCGCCGGCCGGATCGTCGATCACCCCGATTTCCCCGTGCGCGGCGTGATGCTCGACATCAGCCGGGACAAGGTGCCGACGATGCCCGCGCTTTTCGCACTGATCGATCGACTCGCGGAGTGGCGCATCAACCATCTGGAACTCTATACCGAGCACACCTTCGCCTACCGTTCTCATGCCGCCGTCTGGCAGGCAGCCAGCCCCATGACCGCCGAGGAGATCCGCTGCCTTGACGCCTATTGCAAGACCCGCTGCGTCGCGCTGGTGCCGAACCAGAACTCGTTCGGCCACCTGGAGCGATGGCTCCAGGTGGAGGCGTATCGCCCGCTGGCCGAGTGTCCGGACGGCGGATTTCTGTTTCCCTGGTCCAAGATCCCCTGCCCCCATCCGTTCAGCCTGTGTCCCACTGACCCTCGAAGCGTGGATTTCCTCCGCGGACTGTACGCAGAACTGTTGCCGAATTTCACCGCGCCGCTGTTTAACGTCGGGTGCGACGAGACGTGGGATGTCGGCTGCGGGCGCTCCCGGGAGAAGGCCGATCGCATCGGGTGCGGACGCGTCTACTTCGACTTCCTGATCGAAATCTACAAACTCGTCTCGGCGCAGAAACGCACCATGATCTTCTGGGGCGACATCATCCTCCAGCACCCCGAATGGGTGTCCGAACTGCCGAAGGATGTGATCGCGCTGGAATGGGGATATGAGGCAGACCACCCGTATGCCTCGCACGGCGAAAAGTTCGCCGCTGCGGGCCTCTCCTTTTTCGTCTGTCCCGGCACCTCGGCCTGGAACAGCCTGGCGGGACGCATGACGAATGCCAGGGCCAATCTCATGGCGGCGGCCGAGCATGGCCGCCGCCACGGCGCATCCGGTTACCTGATCACCGATTGGGGCGATAACGGACACTGGCAGACGTTGCCCGTGAGTTTCCCGGGGTTCATGTACGGGGCTGCGGTCTCCTGGTGTCTGGATGCCAACCGCGAGCTGAAACTGGCGGACGCCCTCGACCATCATGTCTTTCAGGACGCCGCCGGTGTGCTCGGCCGGACCACGCTGGAACTGGGCGATGCATACCTGACCTGCGGCAAACAGATGAGCAACAGCTCCGAACTGCACCATATTCTGGCGAATGGCCGTGAGCGGAAAGTCGGCGAGGGCGTCACCGACGCAACGCTGGCGGCAGTAGGCGAGATTGCGGCCCGTGCCGCCGCCACCGTCGAATGGGCGCGATGCGCAGCCCCCGACGGGGCGCTGTTGGAGGACGAAGTGCGCCAGTCGGCTCATCTCGTGGCGCATGCCGCCACACGCGGCCGCGCGCTGATCAGCGGCGCGCTGGATCACGGGCCCACGCGCACCGAACTGCGTCGCGATTGGCAGGCGCTGGTCGAAGGCCACCGTCGCGTCTGGCTCGGACGCAACCGGATCGGCGGCCTGGCCGACAGCCTCGCGCGGTTTGACCGGGCCGGCGGAGAGTATGCCTCATGAATGCCAGGCTCCTTCGATGCCCCGAGAGCCTGCGCGATGACGTTCACGATGTGAGGACCAACAGCCGGAACACTTCTATTGTACGGCAATGATCGCTTCATCGTATCGGTGTGATACTTTCTTCCAGTTGACACACTTCCAGAATGCATATTTTTTAAAAAAGCACTTTACAAGTGATCCCGAATGTGAAATACTCTACTTTATTCGTAGACTTACTAGGCATTGTAAGGGTAGAGGCAATATGGAGCAATCTGACGCGGGAAACAGCACGGCATACACGGGCGACGGAACTGCAGCGGACATTGTGCGCTGGGCATTGGAGACGTTTCACCCCCGTATCGTTGTCGCGACCAGTCTGCAAGACTCGGTCCTGATTCATCTGGCGGCAAGTGTCCGCCAGGACGTGCGGGTGTTCTCCATCGACACCGGCCGACTTCCGGAGGAGACATACGCCTGTGCCGAGGAGATCCGGCAGCAACTCGGCGTGCGGATCGAATGGTACTTTCCGCGGCATGAAGCGGTCGAAACACTGGAGACGGAGCAAGGGTTGTATTCGTTCAAGCAGAGCCTGGAGGCACGGCGGGAGTGCTGTCATATTCGGAAGGTCGAGCCGCTGCGCAGGGCCTTATCGGGAGTGGATGCCTGGATTACGGGATTGCGCCGGGAGGAGAGTGTCACCCGCGGCTCTCTGGCCACGATTGAGCGTGACGCGGCGCATGGCGGGATCGTCAAGATCAATCCGCTGGCTGACTGGACGGCCGGCGACATCGACGCCTACGTGCGGCAGCATGATCTGCCCTACAACCATCTGATGGATCGGGGCTATCCCTCGATCGGGTGTGCGTGCTGTACACGGCCGGTGGCTCCGGGCGAGGATAGCCGCGCCGGCCGGTGGTGGTGGGAGCTGCCTGAACACAAGGAGTGCGGATTGCATCTGCACGACGCGCAACAGTGAATCTTCCGCTCAGACGCGGTGATTGAATCGCAAGGCAACAAGAGATCCGATGACTGCTTCTGGACGGAGCGGTTCATCGCCAGGAACAGGAGATGAGCCATGACGCATTTGGACAAACTCGAGGCAACCAGTGTACACATCCTCCGCGAGGCTTACCGGGAATTCAAAAGCCTGGTGATGCTCTGGTCGATCGGCAAGGATAGCACCGTGCTGTTGTGGCTGGCTCGCAAGGCCTTCTTCAGCCATGTGCCTTTTCCCTTGATGCATATCGACACCCACTACAAGATTCCCGAAATGATCACCTACCGCGACCGGTTGGCGCGGGAGCTGCGTCTGGACCTGATCGTCGGGCAAAATGCGACCGCGCTCAATGCCAAGCAGACGTTCCCGGATGGGGCCCTGTCACGTGTGGCCTGCTGCCGCTCGCTGAAAAGCGAGGCACTGAAACACACCCTCTCCGGTGAATGGCCCCGGATGCGGATGGACCACACCGCGGGTCGCCTGGTGGCGGAAAACAAACCGGAACCTTTTACAGGCGTGATCGTGGGTGCGCGCGCGGATGAGGAGGGGAGCCGCTCCAAAGAGCGCTATTTCTCGGCCCGGGACCAGCAGAACGAGTGGGACGTGGGCGATCAGCCTCCGGAGCTCTGGAAGCAGTACAAAACCGACTTTGCGCCCGGCACGCACGTCCGGATCCACCCGTTACTCGACTGGACGGAGCTGAATATCTGGGAATACATTGAGCGGGAGAACATTCCCATCATTTCGCTCTACTTTGATCAAGGCAACGGGAAGCGTTACCGGTCGCTGGGGTGCCACCCCTGCACCAGCCCGGTGGACTCCACCGCCACAAATGTGGCGGAGATCATCGAAGAACTGCGCGGCGGCAAGTTCGCCGACATCGCCGAGCGTTCGGGCCGCGAGCAGGACAAGGAGGACGGCGGCGGTTTGGAAACCCTGCGGCGAGGCGGTTACATGTGAGGTACATCACCCCCGGGTTGCCGGGGTGGACTCGGAGTTGCGTGTTAGGCTGCAAGCCGGGGGATTGACAGGAAGCGGAGAAGACGGGTGACCGGCCGCCAGAGGGGATCGGTCGGAGATACGGGAGTGTGCGCATGGATACGAAAGAACAGAACGAACAGATCAGCATCGTGATGGCCGGCCATGTAGACCATGGCAAGAGCACGGTCATCGGTCGGCTCCTGGCGGAGACCGGCGCGTTGCCCAAAGGCAAGCTGGAGCAGGTTCAGGCCATGTGCCGCCGCAACGCCAAGCCGTTTGAATATGCCTTTCTCCTCGACGCGCTCAAGGATGAGCAGGCGCAAGGCATCACCATTGACGCGGCGCGGTGCTTCTTCCGCACGGCCAAGCGGCGCTATATTCTCATTGACGCGCCCGGCCATATCGAGTTCCTCAAGAACATGATCACCGGGGCGTCGCGCGCGGAAGCCGCGCTGCTGACCATCGATGCCAAGGAGGGTGTTCGCGAAAACACCAAACGGCACGGGTATATGCTCTCCATGCTGGGACTGCGCCAACTCGCCGTCCTGGTGAACAAAATGGATCTCGTCGATTACAGCCAGGAGGTGTACGAGCGCATTCGCGATGAGTATACCGCCTTCTTGGGCCGACTGGGGATCGTGTCGGTGAGTTTCATCCCGGTCAGCGGCATGCAAGGTGTGAACATCGCGGAACGGTCATCGGTGACGCCGTGGTACTCCGGTCCGACGCTGCTGGAACAGATCGACGCCTTCCAACGCAAGGAATTCCCGCACGCCTTACCCTTTCGCCTCCCGGTGCAGGACATCTACAAGTTCACCGAACAGGGAGACGAGCGCCGCATCGTGACCGGAACGATTGAGACGGGGACGATTGCCGCGGGGGACGCCGTGGTGTTCCAGCCTTCCGGAAAGACCTCGCGGATCGCCTCTATCGAATATTTCAACGGCCCCGTCAAGCAGACGGCTTCGGCCGGCGAGGCCCCCGGCTTCACGCTCGATACGCAGATCTATATCAAGGCAGGCGAGTGGATGGTCAAGCAGAGCGAGATTCCGTTGCAGGTGGGTACGCGTTTTCGCGTGAACCTCTTCTGGATGGGACGCTCCCCGATGATACGGGACAAGGTGTACAAGCTCAAACTGGGCGCGGTGCGCTCGCCGGTCAAACTGGTCGAGGTGCTGACCGTGCTCGACGCCACAGAACTCGGCACGGTGGCTGACAAACAGCAGGTCGACCGTCACGACGTGGCGGAGGTCATCCTGGAGACGCCCAAACCGGTCGCGTTCGATGTGATCGGCGACATCGAGCAGACCGGACGGCTGGTGATTGTGGACAATTACGAGATCGCCGGCGCGGGGATCATCCTGGCTGGCGTCAGCGCCCGGGAATCGACCTTGCAGGAGCACATCCGTGAACGTGAAATCGCGTGGAAAAACAGCGCCATCCCCAAGGATGAACGTGTTGCCACCTATGGCCATGGCGCGAAGTTCGTGGTCTTCACGAGCGACGACGCGTCGGTGGGCGAAGCGTTTGCCCGCGCCTTGGAGCGGAGCCTGTTTGCCATGCAGTACAAGGCGTACTACCTCGGCATGGAAAATGTGACACGCGGCCTCGACGCCGATTTGCGAGAAGAGGGCGACATCCGCGACGACCCTATCCGGCGGCTGGGTGAGTTGGCCCGCATCCTCACCGATTCCGGCCAGATCTTCATCACCTCGGTGTCGGGTGTCGACGACTACGATCTCAAGACGCTCGAGCTGCTGAACAGCCCCAACGAAATCCTGGTGGTCAACGTCGGTGATGATCGGTTTACCGAATTCAGACCGAATTTGAATCTCGACGCCGCAGACGAAGTCGTACGGGGGGTCGAGGCCGTCTGCGACCTGCTGCGCGAGAAAAACGTGATTCTGGAATACTGCATATGAACCCTAATGGCACAGCCGTGGAATTGCGGCGTCGGAGCCTCGTCAAGGCGCTGACCTGGCGTGTGATGGGCACCTTTGGCACCTGTCTCATCGGGTGGTGCATCACCGGATCGCTGCGACTCGGTCTGGGCATCAGCCTCGTCGATTCGGCGGTCAAGCTATTCGGATTCTATTTTCACGAGCGCGCGTGGCATCGCGTTCGCTGGGGTTTGGCCGTTCAAGAACCGGCCGATGGGCAGGGAGGCGGGATCTGAGGCGTCGTCGCGCGCCGACGGTGGAGAGAGACGAGTGATGCAGTTGACGGACACACAAATCGAGCGCTATTCACGACAGATCATCCTCCCGGAAGTGGGGGGACGGGGACAAGCGCGTCTGCTGACGGGCAAGGTGTTGCTTGTCGGTGTCGGCGGTCTCGGATGCCCCGCCGGCCTTTACCTGGCCGCAGCGGGCGTTGGCCACCTGGGGATCATGGATGCCGATGTCGTTGAATTGAGCAATCTCCACCGACAGGTCGCACATGCGACGCCCGATATCGGGACGCTCAAGGTCGACTCCGCCGCGGTGACTTTCCGGGCCATCAACCCGGATGTGACGATTCGCACCTATCCCGAGCGGTTGACGGCGGCCAAAGCGCTGGCGGTCATGCGGGACTACGACTTTGTCATTGACGGAACGGACACCTTTGCGTCGAAGTTCATGGTGGCCGACGCCTGCCATTTTGCGGGCAAGCCGTATTCCCATGCGGGCGTCCTGAAATGGCATGGCCAGACCATGACCGTCCGGCCGGGGAAGACCGCGTGCTACCGATGTGTCTTCAACGCGCCTCCTCCGGTCGGAGCGGCCGATATGTGCTCGCAGACGGGGGTGCTGGGGGCGCTCGCCGGGACGATCGGCACGCTGCAAGCCACAGAAGCGATCAAGTTTCTGCTGGGACAGGGCGACTTGCTGGTCAACAGTCTGCTGATCTATGATGCGTTGACGGCGAACTTTCGCAGGGTACCCCTGACGCGCAACCCCGCGTGTCCGCTCTGCGGTGAGACACCGACGATCACCGAGCTGCGCGATTCCGCGCTGTCCGGAACGGGGAACTCCGGCGTGTGTGCGCGCGGATCGGCGGCACCGTCGCGCCCCACGTGCGGGTTTTGAGGTTGTCGGCCATCGTTTTCGAATGTAAGGTAACAGACTGATCGAACCCGGATAGCCACCCTCCGCCTGAAGGCGGTGGGCGACAGGAGTGAGGATCAGAAAAAGACAAGGGATTCACATGATTCCGAAATATTACGAGTTGCCGTCCGACGTCATGACGGAGTGTGACGCCTACCAACGCGATGTGGAGCGGTTTCTGGCCGGCGACATGCCGGCGGCGGTCCTCAAAGCCAAGCGGGTCCTGCACGGCATCTACGAGCAGCGGCAGGACGGCACCTTCATGACGCGCGTGCGTGTTGCGGGTGGAACGTTGAATCATGAGCAGGCGCGCGAGTTGGCCGCGTTGAGTCACGCGTTCGGCAACGGACTGCTCCACGTCACGACCCGCCAGGACGTGCAGTTCCACGATGTTGCCCTCGCGAACACGCCGGCCATCATGCGGCGCCTGCTGGCTGTCGGACTGTCGACTCGGGGCGGGGGCGGCAATTCCGTCCGCAACGTGACGGCATGTCCGTATGCGGGGATCTGCCCGGCCGAGCACTTCGATGTCACCCCTTGCGCCCACGCGGTGACCGAATACCTCATCTCGCGCGTCGGCTGCATCAATCTGCCGCGCAAGTACAAGATCGCGTTCAGCGGGTGCTCCGCCGACTGCGCCCTAGCTCAGGTCTCGGATCTGGGCTTCATGGCGGCGAGGCGCGACGGTCAACCCGGGTTCCGCGTGCTGGCCGGTGGCGGCATGGGCGCGCGCTCGCGCGCCGCAGACACGTTGTTTGAGTGGATTCCTGCCGCGGATATCATCCGCGTGGCGGAGACCGTGCGCCGGTTGTTCGATCGATTGGGCGATCGCACCAATCGCAATCGCGCCCGCTTGCGTTATGTCTTTGACCGCATCGGCGTCGACGCGTTCCGAAAACACACGATCGAAGAGATGGCCGAGGTGATTCGCGAGGGGGTGCCCGAATGGCGGGAGACGCCCGGCTGTGGTGACGGCCCGTCACCGGCAGGCGGCGGGGTTCCGCCCGGAGAAGTCCGCGACGGCATCCGGGTCATTCCACAGCGACAGGCGGGTACCGTGGCCGTGCCACTCTTCCTGCCGCTCGGGTTTGTGCCGGCAGCGGATTTTGCACGTGTGGGAGAATTGGCCGAGCAGGTCAGCGCGGAATGGGGCTTTCGCACCACGCGCGCGCAGCATCTGCTCCTGCGGTTTGTCAAGGATGCCGATGTGCCGCGCGTGGCCGCCGCGTTGCGCGCCCTCACGATCGATGTCCTGACGCCCACAGCGCTTGACCGTTTCGTCGCGTGCGCCGGATCGTCAACCTGTCGCCTGGGCCTGTGCCTGGCGCGAAATGCGGCGCAAGCCTGCGCCGACAGCTTGGCGACACGCACGGTGGCCCGCGCCACGCTCGACGCGATGCAGTTTCACATCAACGGCTGCCCGAACGCCTGCGGGCAGCAGCCCATCGGCTCGCTCGGATTCTACGGCGCGACCCAGCGGATGGCCGGCCGGCTCGTGCCGTCCTACGTCGTGACCATCGGCGGCCGGTGCGGTGCTGATGGGGTCCGCTTCGGTATGCCGGTCGGCAAAGTGGCGGCGGCCCGGTTACCCGCCGTGGCGGGAGATCTGGCCGCCGACTTCGAGGCCCGGCGCACGCCCGGCGAGTCGTTCTTGGCGTTTGCTGATCGACAGGGCATCGATTCGTTCAAAGCGCTCGTTGGCCGGCATACGACCCTACCCGATTTTGCCGAGTGCCCCGATGTCTATCGTGACGTGGGAACGTCTGCTGAATTTTCCCTGGCCCATCGCACTGCCGGGGAGTGTGGCGCAGGGGTGTTCGAGCTCATCCAACAGGATCTGGCTGCTTCTCAAAAGGCCGAGACTCCGTTTTCCATCCTACTTTCGGCTGCCCGGGCTTTGCTCATCACCCGGGGGATTGACGCGCAGGACACGGATACGGTGTTGCGCGCGTTTGAACAGCATTTTATTGAGACCGGCTTGATCGCGGAGGAGTTCCGGCCGCTGCTGACCCGGGCGCGCGGATTCACGCAGGGGTGGCAGGATGCATTGGACGGTCAGATGCCGGCCATTACGCGTCTGCGTGAAAGCGTGGAACGGCTGTTTGCGACACTCGACGCCAATCTCGCGTTTCATCCCCCCGAAAAGCAGGCGGTCCGGGCAGAGGCCAAAGCGGATCCGTCCTGCGCATGCTGTATACCGGGGTGTGTGTGCGAACCCCATCCATCGTCAGCCACGGAGAGCCCGGTCGGGGGGCGGATCGCCCTGCGGGGTCCGGGAGTGGCACCCGGTGATGCGACCGCTGAACTCGACTTGCGCGGCGTCTCCTGTCCGCTTAACTTCGTCAAGGCCAAGCTCAAACTGGAAACGATGGCGATCGGCGATACGCTCGCGATCCTCCTCGACGCGGGCGAACCGGTGCAGCACGTTCCGGCGAGTTTCATCCACGAGAAACAAACGGTCGTCGGCGTCACCGACCTGGGCGACGGGCATTGGCGGGTCGTGGTGCAAAAGAAACAGGCCCCCGGCGAGCCCGGTCGTTGATGCCCATGATCCACGCGACCGCCCGGTGTGGCGGACGATGACAGGGGTTCGAGAACGGGAAACCCTGATAGCCTGAGGCGCATGCAAAACCCTTGGAAGCGCCGGAATCAGGGTTCAGGATGCCAGGGTTCAGGCCGGAAACGCCTCCTGAACCCCGAACCCTGAATCCTCCGCTTGCACAAACCAAAGGTTTTGCAAGCGCCTCGCCTTACTGTCTTGCTGCCAACCGGCTCAAGAAACCAGCAGACGCACCTGGTCGATGATGTCGTCGGATGATGAGCCGCGCGGGATAAAGGCCACAGGGCGGGCGGCGCCCTGGAGGATCGGCCCCAGCACGCGATAATGCGAGAACTTCTGGAAGATCTTGATCGCAATGTTGCCCGCATCCAGCGAAGGGAACACCAGGACGTTGGCATTGCCAGCCACCGAGCTGGACGGCGACTTGATCCCCGCCACGGCCGGCACGAGCGCTGTGTCGATCTGCATTTCGCCATCCACTCTCAACGCGGGGTTTCGCTGACGCGTCAGCCGCATCGCGGCGGCAATCTTGCGGGCCGCCGGATGGGCGGAGCTGCTGGCCGTTGAGAAGGAAAGAAACGCCACGTTCGCGTCGGAACCCGTGATGCGCTCATAGGTGGCAGCCGACTGAATGGCAATGTCTGCCAACTGCTCAACCGTCGGCTCGGGAACGACGCTCACATCCGCCATGCCCACGACCTGGTGGCGCATGAACGGACAGTTTTCGAACGTCACCAGCGAAAGCCCGGACATGGTTTCACAGTCGCTCGCCAGCCCCAGCACTTTGATGAACACGCGCAAGGTGTGGGTGGCCGTCGTGGCGGCTCCAGCGATGGCAGCATCCACACGCCCGGTTCTTGCCAGCCACGCGCCAGCGACCACCGGGTCGGTCGGATCCAGGGCTTCTGACGACTTTACACCGGCCAGAGCGGCTTTCAGCTCCTTCTGAAGGGCCGGGGTCTCGTAGTCGAGGATCTCGATTCCCTTGAGATCGGCCCTGTTGCCGACGGCGGCACGGTCCAGCATATCGGGATTGCCGAGCAGGATCACCTGTGCCAGCTTGTACTGGTTGAGCGCATGCGCGGCGCGCAGCATGCGCTGGTCAAACGATTCGCACAGCACGACGCGCGCCAGCTTGTCTGTCGATTTCATCGGTCTGGAAAACATGGACATTCCTTTTCTCCTGATCTCGCTTCCGTCCGTGGCCACCCGCCTCAGCCTTCCTTATCCGCATACTGCTGCTTCAACTTGTCGATCACCGAAGCGTCGGCCAGCGTGGTGACATCGCCCATCACCTTGCCGTTGGCAATATCGCGCAGCAGACGCCGCATGATCTTCCCGCTACGCGTCTTGGGCAGCTCTGCGGTGAAGATGATACTCTCCGGCCGCGCCAGCGCACCAATTTTTTTAACCACGTGATCCTTGAGCTTTTGCACGAGGTCAACGCTCGTCGACGCCGACTCCTTGATCGTGACGAAGGCCGTGATGGCCTGCCCCTTGATCTCGTGGGCGGTGCCGACCACGGCCGCCTCTGCCACGGACGGATGGTCCACCAGCGCGGACTCAACCTCCATGGTACCGATGCGGTGCCCGGCAACGTTCAGCACGTCGTCCACCCGGCCGATGATCAGTATATAGCCATCGGCGTCGCGCTTGGCCCCGTCGCCCGTGAAGTAGATGTCCGGCCATTTCGACCAGTAGGTCTTGAAGAATCGGTCCGGATCGCCGTAGATGCCGCGCGACATGCCGGGCCAAGGCTGCGTCAGCGCGAGGTAGCCCCCGCCTTCCTTGATTTTCTGGCGGTCGTCGTCGAGAATGGCCACGTTGATTCCAGGCAGGGGACGCCCTGCGAACCCGGGGCGCATGGTGTCGATACCCGGCAGGGTCGTGATGAGAATGTGCCCCGTTTCGGTCTGCCACCAGGTGTCGACGATCGGGCAGCGCTTCTTGCCGATGTTTTCATAATACCAGATCCAGGCCTCCGGGTTGATCGGCTCGCCCACGCTGCCCAGCAGGCGCAGCGAGGAGAGATTGTGCCGGTCCACTGGCTCCGAGCCCCATTTCATGAACGTGCGGATGGCCGTGGGCGCCGTGTACATGATCGTCACGCCGTACTTCTCCACCAGCGACCAGAACCGGTCGCGATCCGGCCAATCGGGAGAGCCCTCGTACATCAGGATCGTCGCCCCGTTGCACAGCGGACCGTAGACCACGTAGCTGTGGCCGGTAACCCAGCCGATGTCCGCCGTGCACCAGAAGAGATCCTGCGGCTTGAGGTCGAAGATCCATTGAGTGGTTGCATAGCACCCGACCATGTACCCGCCGGTCGTATGGACGATGCCCTTGGGCTTTCCGGTCGTTCCGGATGTGTAGAGGATGAAAAGCATGTCCTCGGAGTCCAGCGGCTCGGCCGGGCAGTCCGGCGACACGTTCTGCATGAGGTCATCCCACCACAAGTCCCTCGCCGGGTTGATGCGCAGGGGAAACTTGCCGCGACGCACGATAATGACCTTTTCAATGCCGGGAGTCTCACGCACCGCGTAGTCCGCGTCATGCTTGAGCGGAACAAGGCCGCCACGCCGGTAGCCCCCATCGGCCGTGACCAGGATCTTCGCGCCGGCATCATTGATGCGATCGGACAGCGACTCGGCGGAGAAGCCCCCGAACACAACCGAATGCACCGCGCCAATGCGCGCACAGGCGAGCATGGCAATGGCCAGCTCGGGAATCATGGGCATATAGAGCGCCACCCGGTCGCCCTTCGTCACGCCAAGGCCCTTCAGCACGTTGGCAAATTTGCAGACTTCACGGTGCAGCTCAAAGTAGGTTAGCGTGCACGTGTCGCCAGGCTCGCCCTCCCAGATGATGGCCGCCTTGTTACGCCGCCCTTTGGCCAGATTGGCGTCCAGACAGTTGTAGCTCATGTTGGTCTTGCCGCCAACGAACCACTTGGCGTATGGCGCACGCCACTCCAGGGGCTTCTCCCACTTCTTGAACCAGTGCAACTCGTTGGCGTATCGCTCCCAGAATTTTGGCCCCTCCTTGCGGGCCGTCTCGTAAATGGCCGGGGCCGTCACATTGGCCTGAGCAACAAATTCTGCAGAGGGCCTGAACGACCGGCCTTCCTTCAGGAGATCGCTGATGGCACCGCCACTGGGGGTCGACGAGGCTTCGTGTTTGGTCGCCTGCGCAGCCGCCGCGGGCGCAGCGACAGTCGCGGCGCCTCCCTGCGACTCGTGCCTGAGCCACCCCTCAAGATCGGCCCTGTTAAAGCGCCACTGGCGACCGACCTTCTTCGCAGGTATCTTGCTCGCCTCCAATATCTTATACAACGTGCTCTTGGGGGTCTTAAGAAAGGCTGCAGCTTCATCAAGTGTCATCACGTTCTTATCCATTTCCATACCTCCGCTTTGTATTAGCGGATATTGTCCAACATTATCCGCTATTGCGCAATACTCAATTTCACAACGTGAGCAGAACGGCTCGTTAGTTGCCATGGCGATCGCGTGTCGATTGACAAGAGGCCCGCAAGAGCGAGTGGCAATGCGTGGGAAGCAAGCAACGCGAGGCCCACGGTCTGCATCTTCTGTTGCGTTTGGCCGACGCATCCAGTACCCTTCCTACCTGGAAATACAAAACGATAAAAGTGTGCGTAACTGCTTCTTTGCGCCGGTCGATCTGGCGCTCACAGAGGTGAACGATGGAAAAAGAAAGTGCCCTTCTGTCAGCGACCGGGATCACATCATGTCCGGGATCAGCCGAGTCCTTGGAACCGAGAAGAGCGGTCGAGGCTGGGTCCAGTATGTACAGATGGCGTGGGGGGGCGCCCTCTCGGTTGATCGGTTTTTCGATTCGCTCCGAAGTCGGCAACGCCTCGGTTGCGTCGCTGCCGTCGCCGCATATGTCCGGCGGCAGACGGATCGGCAATGCCAGGAGCTTGCACGGGGCCCGTTTGCGGCCTATCCGGAACTGGACGGGTTTGCATTGTACGCATCCGATGGGCATTACGAGAAGGCCTTCGACGAAAAGAAAAAAACAAACTGGGCGTCATCAAGACGTGGGCGACTACGCCCGAGGCGAAATGCCAGCAGGCGCATTTTGTCTGCATGGCCCGGAATCTCATCCTCATGCTCGAACGTGAAATCGAAACATCCGAAGGTGTGCGAGATGAGAAAGTGGCAAAGAAAAGGGAGGTGAGACGTCAGCAGATGGAACAGAAAATTGTCGCAGCAGGCCGGACGCCAAACCCACTGGTAACCGGTTGGTCACGAGCGACCGAACGCAGCCTCCAATTCATCCGTTGGTACGGTATTGCCTCAATCATTCGCGCATCTGGAGGCTCGAAATTGAGCAACTGAAGCCCTATATGGAGGCTTACATTTGCTGATAACCCCAACACCGTTCTGCTGGCAATCAACACAAGGCACTCAACAGTCTGTAGTCAACGCCTTTTGAGCAATCAATATGTCTTAACATTGGGTGCGTGCGTACCAGTTCCCAATACGCATAGTCTTCGCCGCCCTTGCGCCGCTTCTGTCGCTTCAAAAACATGCCACATTATCCGTCATCACCAGCACTTCGCGCAACTGGGTGGTCTATACTACATTGACATTTGAGGCACACTTCGACGCAATGACAATAGCTTATGCGAAAAATTAAGCCGTGTTCGCTACGCATCTGTTTTTTTCCATCCAGCGGATGCTCTCCTCCGCCGGCAAAGGTCCGTGTGGATGGCGAGAAGCTCCCAGCCCATGCTCAGCATGGCAGAGAACCTCAGCTTGGAGCCGGGTTCATCGCGCCAAACCCTCAGCGGCGCCTCGAGCCACTCCTCCGGCGGGCAAGCCGCGATACCCGGCGTCTCGGGGTAACTCAGTCGGCCGAGCAACTCCACGTCAAACGCCCAGCGGGCGGAGAAAGGCCGCCGTAGCGCATCGGCGAGAGCCGGCACAACCCTGAACAGCTTGGCCCCGCATTGCGTATCGTAGACCGCACACCCCAGGGTGACAGCGGCGCACGTGGCAAACACGCGCCCCAAGTAATGGCGCAGCGGATGGCGTTCAATGTGATAGCCCGCCATGGCGACACGCGCACCGAGCAACACGTGCTTCCGTTCGCGCCCGATCATGTCTACAAGCCGCATCATCTCCTGAGCGGGCGTTGCGCCGTCCGCATCCAGATAGCCCACCACGTCTGCATGCTCACCGACCGCACGGAGCAAGCCTTGCCGCACGGCCTCGGCCTTCCCGACATTGGCCGGAAGATCCAGGACGTGACAGCGCCCGTTGGACATCCCCGCCATCCTCTGCAACGCCGTCAACGTGCTGTCGGAAGACCCGTCATTGACAAGCAACAGGGACACGGATTCTCGGTCCAGCAGCGGCATGAATCGCTCCGGCGCAAAACGCCTCTCTTCATTGTAGCAGGGGATGATGATGACTATTTTTCCGGCATAGTGCCCACCAACTGAGCCCAGGAACCAACACCTTGCGCCTGGCCAGTGCCAACGACAGTCTGCTGTCAAGCGTAAGCGCCCCAACCATCAGACGGTGTGTGAACCGTCCCCACCGCCATTCCAACCCCCTAGGATCTGACGCGTGCGCTGCCGGCCTGAGAAGCCGGCCCCAGACGGTACCGATCACACGTATCGGCAAGAGCGACAGGAAGAGACCCCCCGCGCAGATGATCTCCAGCCCCGCGCCCTCGAGCAAGCCCCTTGCACCGTCAGGCCGAAAGCGACAACGATGGCCCAAGGCCCGATCATGCTCCCCATAGAGAGCCGGCCACGCCGGAACGCTGATAATGGCATACCCGCCCGTCCGCAAGTGTCGCGACACCAACTCGGCTAGCCACTCGTGGGGGTCGTCCACATGCTCCAACACGTCCAGCGCCAGAAGCATATCGCCGACATCCGTGTCATCAAGCTTCGGTGTCCGCCGATGCCTAGGCGACGGATCTGACGACATGTCGTAATGGATGTCCCAAGAGATCAAACGTGACCCCTCAGGCAAGACGCGAAGCAACTCCAGACCAAGCCAACCATCTCCCGCACCGGCGTCCACCATGCGATAAGCCCCGGAATCAAGCCCAAATGTATGCACCAAGCGGATCAGGAAATGACGCTTTGCCAGCTCCCAAGGATGACGGAGGAACGCTCGGCTGACAGGCTGCTCGCTCAGATCCATGACCACTCCCTCCGTTGTCTCGATCTCAGCAACAGGGCCGCCAGCACGATGGCCAACGCCTCCGCAGCAAACCAGCCCGCACCGACCAATTGTGCCGTGCCTCGCCACTGGCCTGACAGGAGCTGCTTCCATGCCAACGGGCGGCCAACCCGGACATCAGGAGGCGCAGGAAGCGGCTCCACCGTGCGCAATGCGCCGCCTGGCTCGACAACAAGCGCCACCCTTCGTCCGTCGCCAGCCACTCCCCACGGGAATGAAAGCCCTTCCTGTAACGGCGGTAAGCAGATGCCATACACCGCTTCTCCGTGTGCGTCCCGATAGATCCGGCGGCGATTCTCCGGGAACGCGCCAGGGAACGGGCTCACCAGCCAGGTCACGCCGAGTTCCGCAAAGCGCTGATCGTATTCGGCTCGGCGCGCGGCATAGTCGCCCCATCCGACAGTGACACGCCATGGCGTCGAAAACCCGTCGTGGGCCATCGCCGCCTCGGCGTTCTCCAACGGCTCAAAAAGATGGGCAGATTGCAGACCGACCAGCAGGGGCGCGTTCCCCAACAGACCGTGCAGCGGCGCGGCAATGGCGTTCATGTGGATGCGCCGGTTGCCCACCCAAGCGATCCGTTCTCCCGGCTGGATGCCCCATTCGCGCATCAGCGCCCGTGTCTCGGAACAGACGGTGTTGATGCTGCTCCCGGGCACACGCGTACCGGCCGGAAACAGATCAAACGGAAGGGCGCGAAAGGAGACGGCGGCCGACAGACCGATCAGACCGATCAACGCGCACACGTGGCGCTGCCGTGAGACGCGCCATGCTTCGGATTGGGCCAACGCCATCGCGAGCGCCAGCGCAGCAGTGAAGATCGACAGCTTCCACGTCCAGCGGAAGCCCGCGAACGGCCCCACGCCCAACCAGGCGACAGAGGGGAAGGTCTGGGCGCTCAGCAGCATGCCCAGACCTGCAACGAGAACGACCCATACCCAGTTCCTCCTGCGAATGGCGACGCCGACCGAAAGGATCAACAAGGGGCAGAAGAAGATGCCGATGCCCCTCCAAGAAACCCCGGGCCAGATGGAAAACAAACGTGAAGGGACCAGATTCCCGACCGACAACCCCACAAGCCACGTAGGCAACGACTGGGACTGAAGGAGCAAGAACGCCTTGTCTCCTCGAGACGCAAACCAGTTCGATGCCGCCAGAAGCGACTGCTGATGGATGAAGAGCAGGGGGATCACCACCGGAACCAACGCGACAACCATCACCAGCCAGTCACGCAGGCACTCACGTTCACGCCCCAAGGCCAGGCGCCAGCCGAACAGCAGAGCCGTGCCAAACACGAACATCTGCGGATGGGCGGCCAGAAAGAACGCGGCAACCAGCGCCGTGAGCCACAGACGGTTCTGCAGTGTCCACACCGAATGCTTGCGGCTGATACGCCATAGCAGCAGCGCCAAGCCGAGAAACCAAGGATAGCAGGCCAGGTAGCTGTGCCAGTTCATGCCGATGGCGATCGGAGCCGGCTGCACCATGGCCAGGCAGGCCCACAACGCGCGCCGGGGCCGATCCAGCACCCCTGCCGTCAGCCCGTAAACCAGCAAGCCGACCAGCGCCAGATGCAGCGCCGCGCTGATCTCCAAGAGTGCCAACGGGTTGCCAATCAGTCTGGCCAAGAGATTGGCCAACAGATACGGCGGGTAAAACACCCCTGCCTGAATGCCTTCCCACGGCGTCCAGCCGCATCCCAGACGCCAATCAACGGCGAGAAAATGGCCGCCAAGCAACGCATCGGTGTGTGCCTGAATCAACGGCAGGAAATAGATTGGCGCATCGTCGGTGCTGCCGAACGGTAACGGCCGGCCCACGTTCAGCAACGCCACAAATCCGAAGGCGAACAGAACGATGCCCAAGACATCGAGTGCTGCGATCACACGCTTTCTTCCGGCCAGCACGGATAAGCACTCTCCCCCATCCTTCGACACCTGCCACTTCATTTTGCAGAGCATATCAGGCCTCGGCCTTCACACCAAGCGCGGCGGCGACGATTGCGTAATGGGTTAGCATGTTGAAAAACAATCGCTTTTCGTCCGTTATCGGCCCACATAGGCCAAAAGCATTACGGAATCAGTCTGGAGCAGCGGTGTCATGGCGAAGAGCATGCCAGAAGTGGGAATAAACGTCAAGATTTCCACCCTTCAGCGGATCCCGAAACCGGACCCAGTCCCAGTTTTTCACCCTGAAGCGAACCGGGGCAGTTCCTGCTGTATTTCGGCCGTTCCGCGTGCCGTCCTCCGCTCATGGCGCCCTTTGCCGCATCTGTTGAAGCGTCGGGCGATGCCGTCGGCGAGCGCGTAGTAGTGGACGTCGGGGACGCCGAAGAGGCGTTTCGAGATGCGCGTGATATTGCCCACGAGTATGCCCGGTTGCGGAGGTTCGCCCAGGCCGCGATGTCCTTGTCGTAGGGAGGCGTCCCGATGCCGGTGGCTTTGAGGTAGACGATGTTGGGTGGTCGTCGGTTCATCACACGCACTCCGGAGCCTTCCACGCAAAGGACGGCCGCAAGTGCGAGTAGGGATGTGTATTGTAAGGCGCGATCGGCTGCATGCCTCGCCATTTCCATCCGATGAAATCCAGCAACACATCCCAATCCTCCGTGGCGTGGGAATGAGGGCCAGGCCGCAGGTGAAAGGCGAGCTGGTCCGGGCTGCCCAGAAAACGATACACCTCGCCGGTCGCCCAGGCGCACTGCACCATGCCTTCCGGATTCGACCAGCGGTCGTCCAGTGCGTAAGTCAGCAGGACCGGACGCGGCGCGATCGCGGCCAGCAGACAGTGCTGGTCAAACGGAATCTCACCTTCCCGTCCGAGATAAGGCGCCAGGCCAGGGCCGAACCAGGATGGAAAGACGCGGACGATGTTGAGCGACTCCGCGCCATGCCCCAGGTAGTGATAAGCAGCTCCGCCACCGGTGCCGGCGGCATTGTCGTTAACGAGCGTGATGCGGTCATCCGTTGCGGCTGCGAGAAGCACGGTCTTGCCGCCGCGCGAGTGGCCGGTCACAGCGATGCGGGTTTTGTCGACAAACGGCAGTGTGTACAAGAGGTCCACACACCGGTGATAGCCCCAGGCCCAGGCCGCCAGGGCACCGAACGTCCGGCCTGGATAGACGTCGTAGAGTCCCCCCTTTCGCTGATTTGGATCCGGAACCCCCGGGTACCCCAGATCTTCAGCCATTTCCGTCCGGTTGAAGGTTATCAGGGCGCACCCGCTGCCAAGCACGCATTGGGACACATCATCCGATATATACGACCAGCATCCGTCGCCGTTCACAATGGCGGGGAACGGTCCGTCCCCCCTCGGAAAGAGGATCCGGACGCAGAAGGAAATGTCGCGGTCACCACCCCGGCAGGTGACGCGGTAGGTCCAGAGTTGCGGCGTGTCGGGCCAGCGGCGCACCGCGGAATGAGCCAGTGTTTCCACCTCGATCGCCTCGGACGCCGGCGGCATCCCGCCGTATTCCAGGTCCAGGATCAGATCGCGCCATGCCGCCGCGCGCTGCGGCCACTCTTCCCGGTTCCGTAGCCGACCGCCTTTGGGACGCGCAAAGGGATCAGGCAGTCCGCCCCCGTTCACGATTGGCTCGGACGGATATTCGTTTCTTCCGCTCGGTTCAGTCATGCAACACCCCGTTCTCTTATGGCCCACGCAAGTATCACTTCACATTCTGACCGCCGATGCATCACTTCCGGCGTCGTTGCGGAAATCTGACATACATTTACGCACAGCCGCCGTACCGGCCAGCAATCCGACAGTCTCGCCAAACACCTCCGCATTCAGGTCCGCCACGCCGAAGTTCGCCACAAGGGCGTACCGGTTGCCGTCCGCACCGTCCACCCACGCGCCTCTGAGCTCTTCATGCTCGAACGGAACGGCGTCCCCCTGGACACGCGCCGTTCCGTCGGCCGTCACGCCCGATAGAACGGCAAAACCGACATCGGCAAGCACAGAACCCGGGCGGCAGCGCGTAAGCTCATGCCCGACATGCAGGCAGATTTCCTCCGTGAAGAGCGACTGATAGCGCCCCGCGCGCCGTGCCGTTGAACGATCCACGAGCAGACCGTCCCCGCCGTAGAGCGCCACAACGCCAAGACGATCATCCACGTTCAGCCAACAACCTAGAAGCGCGAGCGTCTCGTCGCGTTCCGGCGGCGAAACGAGCACGGTGCGGCCGGCTGAAGAAAAGACCTCGCGGCGATACCCGTTGAACAGGTCGTTCGGAATCACGAGGTGCAGATCCTTGCGTTCCTCGAGGTATCCCACGCGGTCAGCGGCGGCAACGACATACTGCAGGCACAGGCAGGTTCTTCCGTCAGGCAACGCCGCAAACGCGATGTGCGTCACGGCCTGATCGGTGCAAAATCCGGCTTCGCCCATGGAGGCGTTCACCCCCTCCATGACCGCACCGCAGGTGACAAAGCCATCGTTGCCCAAAGGCGCGATGTGATGATGCAGCAAGCGGCGATGTGCGTTTGACTGGGTTCCGTCATCCCCGAGGAAACGCAACACAGGACACAGGTTCAACGACCATTCGGCCATGCTGCTGTCCTCTGGCGGCACGCAAAGGCCTTGCGCCAGGTCGTGTGCCCGCCAGGCAAACGATGCCAGGCGGTGGGCCGAACGCAGCAACACCGCGCCATGCTCATCCTCTTGCCATTCGCCCGCGACCGAGTCCTCGAACGACACGGTACCAGGCGTCGGCGCCTGCACCAGTGGCAGATAATTCAGCAGCATGGCCAGCACACATGCACGGTCGGCTTCCAGCCGCGTGAAGTACTGGGGATTCCGGCTTCGCATTGGCGCCAGCCTGCCTCCGTAGAACGTGCCGTTCCCCGACGCCTCTGCCTCACGCTCCATCAGGGCCAGTTGATGACCGGCCAGCTCCAGCGCGTGCGGATCGTTAAAACGATCGGCGGCGAAGAGCAGCGCAGGGAGCAGATACTCCTGGCAGTATGCGTAGCGTACGCGGGTATCGCCACCGATCCGCGCGAGACGTCCGTCACCAAAAATAAACCCGCGCAGAACCCGCCAGAGATCGGCCTGGTGGTGATAGAGCGATTCCGGCGGCTTCGCGCCCGCCCGCTTGAGATCGAAATGCAATATGGCGGCGTTGCTGGCGCAGATCGCCATGTACCCCACGTTCAGATAACCGTGATGATCCAGGGCATAGTGAGGAAAGAAGTTTGCTCCGGCATGCCGTTCCGATACCGGCCGGCCGGCGATGATGTTTGTGTCTGTGGCGTCAGGCTCGATGGAGACTCCGTTGATCAGGAAGCGATGCGCCTGTTCCTGCCAGGCGGAGGCATGGGTCTCATCCGGGAAGAGCTGCGCCACGCGCCAGAGAAGGCAACCGGACCAGATATTGGACTCCGGCCGGTTACGCCCTTCATGCGCCCAGAGCCCGCCGCACACGCCGGCATGCTGTCCGCGGGAAGGCGTCAACAGCCAGTCGGCCTCGCTGATCATCGCCCGGCGCAGGGCATCCCGGTCCACGGACAGAAGCGCACCGTCCAGATGCACCAGTCCGTTCATGGCGCGCTCAATGCCGAGCATGCTGATCCAGTCGTTGCCCCAGCGTCTGCCGTTCGTCCCGGGCCGGCGACCGGTCACGTGCGTGGCGAGCACGTATCGCAAAGCCGAGAGCGCCCGCTGTTGCCAGTGATTCTCGCCTGCCGGTGCCACCTGCGCCGCCAGGGTCGCCATGGCGGCGGCATAGTTCCAGTTCGACTGTACGCCCCAGTGCGGATAGCCGGGGCCGTAGCAGCCCAGGGACGGATCGTCGTCAAATGTCTGCCATTCCGGTTCGACGGCCTCCGCCCATCGTTGCAACAGCCGTATTGCACGGCCCTTTATCTCAGCCATTTTCACCCTCATTGGAGAACCAACAGGTCCTCAGGTTCGCGCCACGGTATCTTCTCATCCCACCCCCAACATGGTGTCCTGCGTCGCCTGCTGCCATTCATTCAGCAGCCGGCGATGACGCTGGATTTCGTCCTCGAATTCAGGGTTCGCCGCAAGATTATGCATCTCGCCCGGATCGGACTCCAGATCAAAGAACATCTCCCGGCGGCTGCCGTGAGAAAATACGACGTACTTGAACCTGTCCGTCCGGACCATGCGGCCTGTCTTGGCGGGCTCGCCAGGATCTGGATCGAGTTCAGCCACCACATACGGTTGGCCGGGCAGAGCGGACTGCCCGATCACCGGCCGCAGACTGACGCCCGTGACGCGCGGATCAACGGGCACGCCGGCGAAGTCGCAGAGAGTCGGAAGAATGTCCACACCGGATGCAAGATGTGTCTGATCCACGCGCCCGGCATCAATGACACCGGGCCGGCGGAAGATCAGCGGCACTGAGACCGGGTTTTCATACAGCATTTGCTTGACCACCCAGTTGTGAGAGGCCATGCCTTCGCCGTGGTCGCTGGTGAACACAACCAGTGTGTCTTCCTCCAGTCCGGCATTGCGCAGCGCATCCATGATCCTGCCAACCTGCACATCCGTTTCCTCAACAATGCGGCTGTAGGCGTGCAGATACCCGCGCCAGTGGTCATCCGACCAGTCGGTTATGAGAGTCATTTCGGCGGCATACCGGCGTCGATTGCGGCATTCGGTGATGAATTCGGGTTCGTTCGGGTCCCGGGCCAGGTTTGACGGCAGTACAGGCCCTTCGACAGCTGTGCGGGGCTGGATCGTGCCCTCGATGATGGAATAGCAAATGTCGTGCGGGTTATGCAGCGACACCACGAGCAGGAACGGATCCTCGTGCGGTTTCTTCAAGAAGGCGATCGCCTGGTCCGCTGTCGGCCCGTCGGTGGCCCGGCCCAGCCAGGATTTTGGTGGTTCCGGAAACGTCAGGAACTCAAACCCCTGCCGATCAACTGGCGCCCAGTAATAGACGCAGTGATCCAGATGCCATTTTCCGGTGTAGGCTGTTTCATAGCCAGCATCACGGAACATATGGCCGATGGTCCGGCAGTCCGGCGACAGCGCGCAGCCATTGAAGCGTGCCCCCATCTCGTGCGGCATCCGGCCGGTCATCAGCGATGCCCGTGCGGGCGAGCAGACCGGCGAGGTGCAATACGAGCGCTCGAAGCGCACGCCGCTTGCCGCGAGCGCGTCCATGTTCGGCGTATGCGCAGGCATGCCGCACGCGCCCATGGCGCGCAGAGATTGCTGATCGGTGAATATGAACAGGATGTTGGGTCGCTTGTCTCTCATTTTCGTTTTGCTCCTTTCGGAAGTTCCGGGTGTTCTTCTCTTTGTCGCGAGGGCGCTTCCTGGTTTTCCGTGCGATCCCTGATTGATCTTTGGTGCGCGCAGGTGAAACGCGGCAAACGACTAAGTGAGTCGACTAAGTGTAACCGACTAAGTGTGGGACTAAGTGTCACGGGAAGTAACCTTTGAGAGAGAGGTGAGCATGGCCGCGATACAGCGTAACATTTCGCGCCCGTCTTCTACTTGGGAAGGTTCAGCAGAACCCCTGGCCGTTGCCAGATCCACGAGCGCTGCAGACTGGACCGTCGCTTTGAATGCAATGCCTAGAAATTTTGCCTGATCGGCTCCGCTGAAACGACCATTGCTCTCTGCCAGATTAAGGACTATCGCGGTCGTTGCCGCGTCGAGTTTGGAAAACAGGTCTGCACTGCACGAGAACGCTGTGAACAGGCTTTCTACCCAACCCGTGAGTCGGAGCGCTGTCTGATACACGTCCATATCCTCGTGACTGAACAGGCGGCCCTTCACCGTGCGATACAGGGCACGATCTTCGCACACTCTGTTGGCCGTTGTCTTCCGCATGGCAATGAGCATACTGACGATTTCGGCCAACACATTCTTGCCACGATAGACGTCGCGGCTCATCAAGAGGTTCTTCGCGACTAACACATCCAGGCAGGCGGCGCATTCCAGTGCAGACCCGTTTGCGTGACCCAAGCAGACGATCCGTTCCTTCGGAGACCACGAACTACTCGCATGAGCAATGTTGACAAGAATGCTTTCCGCTGCGTGATCAAGGTGGCCGCAAGCGACAACTCGCCTGGAGAACGTATCCAGCAGTTCGCTTCGGCACGCAGCAAATGACATGCCTTTCTGGTATACGTTCAGTTTTTCATAACCAAATGGTTGGGCCATAGCTAAAGTTCCCGCTTCCCACACTCAGTCCCACACTTAGTCTTACACTTAGTCGTCTACACTTAGTCCCCACACTTAGTCGTTTACGCTTAGTCCCCACACTTAGTCGTTCCCATTCCTTTGTCCGTCCTTGTCATTCATCGTCACCGCTGTCTGTGGTCAATCCCTCACCCCTCCCGACTGACCGACGAATGTGCGGTGACAGTCCTCCCAGAGCGCGGCCATTCGCGCAACGCGGTCGGGATGTTTCTTTGCCAGGTTGTTCAGTCGACCATAAACTCAAGACAGCAGACCCCGGTTCCATTACTCTTCTTCATGTTCAGTTGCAGAGTCCTTGTGATTTGTGATTTCCAGTCTGACCCCGTACGTCCGGGCATTACTCCAGCCCGAGGCGGACGAACTGTTCCGGCGGCGCATCGTTCTCCTTCATGCACGTGACAAGCAGTTGGGTCATCGCATCCTCGGCCGCCGGATCCTGCAGCGGCGTTTTCTGGCCCGGATCCTTGTCGATGTCGAACAGCATGGTCTTCAATTGACTTTCATCCGACCAGGCGCCGCTCTTGATCTTCATGGTCCGGCAGCCCTTGGTGAAGGAAAAGGGTTCCTGCAGTCCTTCAAGCCGACGGATTTCCTCGACTTCGAAGGTCCTTCTCATATGCGTGGGCATGAGCGTGTAGTTATAGAGCGGGGAATTATCGGCGTTTGCCGGACTGCGCATATAGACATAATGGCCGTCGGTGCAGTTCACCTGCGCGCCGTGCATCCCGAAAAGACCGGCCTCGCGAACCGGTTTATCAGCGGCAATCGTCTCGCGCAGCGGTTTGCCCTGCATGTCGTCCGGGAGCGGAAGACCGAAGTATTCGAGGATCGTCGCTGGCAGGTCGATCGTCTGAACCAGGCTCTTGCGCCGCTCGCCCTTTATGTTTGCACGCGGATCCCAGATGAAGAGCGGCGTATTGGCGATTTCATTATAGAACGGCATCCTGCACTTGCCCCACCAGTCGTGCTCACCGAGCAGAAAGCCGTGGTCGGTATTGACGATGAGCATCGTATCCTTCCAAAGATCGAGGCGATCCATCTCGTCCAGCACACGACCGAGATGATGATCGCACATGGAGATGAGCGCGGCATTGGTCATTCGGTAATGTCTGGACAGGCGTTCGTCCCCGGCCGGCGCGTAATCGGGCCAGTCATTCTGGAATTTGGCAAAGTCGTAGTCGTATAGATTCTTGAATCGTTCCGGCGTGAAATAGGGCTCATGCGGATCGAAGGTCTCCACCTGCAGGAACCAGTTGTCGTGCCTGGCGTTCCGGCGCATGAATTCGATGCCCATGGCGATGGTCCTGGCCTGCGGAAACTGATCCTCCTCCGGCATGTGATGCCGGTTGATGGAGTCCTGAAAGCACCATTCGCTACCCTTTTGCGGGTTGTGATTGAAGATGGACTTGTCCAAATCGGCCATCCAGGGATCGCCTTCCTGGCCGCGTGAGATTTCCCATGTCTTGTAGCGGGTATGATAATTGCATCCGCCTTCCTCCCAATAGTGGTAGTGGTCGCTGGCGAGATGACTCCAGATTCCGTTCCTCTTGAGGATTTCGGGCATCGAATCGTCGAACGGCTCGACGGGGCCCCAACTCCGGTGCAGAAAGTTGTAGCGACCGGTATGCAGCTCACGCCGCGCCGGCATGCAGGGCATGCTTCCGACGAACGATGTATCGAAGGTTACGGTTCTTTCCGCGAGCCGCTTGAAGTTGGGTGCATGGACCCAGTCGCAACCGTAAGGTGGCAGCATATGGCGGTTCAGCGAATCAAACATCAGCATGATGGTCTTCATAAGAATCTCCAGCTTAGGGCCCTTACTTGTGTCTTGTGGTCTCTCGAATTTTCAAGCCTGTATTGTAATCCAGTTGCTGCGGTTCGCCGGGCTCAACCACCCGCAGCCGGGTCATCCCGTAGCACCCCAGCATGTTCGTGCCCTGGGTGTCTGTCACTTCCTGGAACGGCACGCCGACCGGCGCCGGATAACGCCTGGCGCGGATGTATTCCCCGTCCACGTCGGGCAGGCCGACCGAGTAGCTGATGTGCAGGGCGTTCATGTAGTTGAAGTACAACGGCATCCGCGCCCGGTTGCGCAACCCTGCCCAGGCCAGGATGTCCTTTTCGTACTGAGCTTCCCCGATCCCCGTGGCTTTGAGGTAGATGATGTTCACGCCCTCAACGGCGCGGTCGTGGCGCGTGAATTCGTACTCGATCTTCACATCCCCGACAAAGCTGTCGCGGGTCCAGAGCACCATGCTGTCGTCGTTGTCCTTGATGTCCGGCCCAGCGCGCAAAATCATGCCCTCCGGCGTATTCTCGACCGTGGCCGTGTCGCCGTCCAAAAACCACTTCGCCCGCCAGTCGCCGCACCCGTCATCGGCAAAATCCATCCGCCAGACGTCGTCGCGGCGGTTCTCATGCTTGCGGTCCGTCATGACTTTTCTCGCTCTTTCGGTCACACGACCGTTCCAAGATCCGCCCGCCGCCGCCAGAAGGCTGCGCCGGTGTGGTGGGCCGCGTCGTCCCATTCCCGGGCCGTCCGCAGGAGCCGCTGCCGCAGCTCGGACAGCGCGGGCTTTGACTCTCCATGATCCACCAGGTTCCGCATTTCTGAGGGGTCATCGGCCAGGTCGAACAACTGGGTGGCCCCGCAGGCATACTCGATCAGCTTGTGCCGCCCGTCGGTCATGCCGCGAATACTGTTGTCGTAGGCCAGATAAAGATTATCGCGCCGCTTCGCGTCCGGATCCTTCAGGCAGGGCAGCATGCTGACGCCTTCCACCGAGTTGGGCACCGATACACCAACCATATCGCACAACGTCGGAAAGATGTCCAGCAGATACGTCAGCGTGTGGCTCTGCCGCCCGTTCGGAATGCCCGGCCCGGCAAAGATCAGAGGGACCCGGACACTGTGATCATAAAGGTTCTGCTTCCCCATCAACCCGTGCCGGCCAACGGCCAGCCCGTTGTCACCGGAAAACACGATGATGGTGTTCTCCAGCGCACCCTTCGTGCGCAGCGCCTCGAGCACACGGCCCAGGGCGGCGTCCAGGTGGGTAATCATGGCATAGTATTCCGCGATGTGCCGTCGGATCTCCTTCGGCGTGCGCGGGAAGGCCGCCAGCATTTCATCGCGGATGCGCAGCGCGCCGGTATCGATGAGATGCTCAGGGACGAAGTTGGACGGCAGTTCGATCTTGTCCGGATCGTACAGGTCCAGGAACTCCTTCGGCATGCTGCGCGGGTCGTGCGGAGCCATGAGCGAGGTATACATGAAGAACGGCCTCGCGCCGTCCCATTCCTCGATGAAGCGGATGGAGGAATCGGCGAAGATATCGGTGGAATGCCGGCCGGCATGAAAGTGATCGCCCCGGCGTTGTTCCACCTTGTTGGTCAGCCAGGGATTGCGTATGCACGGGGCATAGCGCTCGTACCTGCCCCCGGGATCAAACCGGCAGAGAGGGACCATCCAGTGATCCTCCATGCCGCCGAAGAAGATCTCGTCTCCGCATTCAAAACCCCGCGCATAAGACGCTGTTCCGTTATGCCACTTGCCTGTGCCGAAGGTGAGATACCCGGCCTGCCGCAGGCACTCCGCCAGCGTCACATGATTCGGCGGGATCTCCTGACCTTCGCCCTGGATGTGGTAAAGCGTGCGTCCCGTGTGGAGCATGGCGCGGCTGGGCATGCACACCGCGCCGCAGCTTCCGCCGGGAATGTGCGCATGCGTAAACACCGTGCCGGTGGCAGCCAGCGCATCCAGGTTCGGCGTGAGAATGGCGCCGTTCCCCAGCGCGCGGATCGTATCGAAACGCTGGTCGTCGGCGAAAAAGAATAGTATGTTCGGCTTGTTACGATTCATGTCTCTTCTTTGTTTGACTGTCTATTCGTAATTGCGGCAGGATCCGAATTTCACCTCGGGCATCCTTCCGTCTCCCGCGTCGGGATACAACTTGTTCTTGTGGTCCACGCCGTTAATGCCCCAACCGGTGCGGATGCGCGTGGTCCGAATCAGCCACTCCAGGAGCAGCCGACGGCTCTGCTCCACCGGCTCTCGGCACTCCGGCACGTGGTAGAGATTGTTCAGCTCCTCGGGATCGGCCTCACCATCGTACAACTCGCCGACATCTTCGCCGAACGTCTCCGGTTGATAGTGAACGAACCGCCACTTGCCCCAGCGGATGGCCTTCGAATGCGGACACTCCGTTGCCGCGAGTTCGCGGACGGACCGGTTTCCTCCGGCCAGCAGGCTCGTGATATCAAGGCCGTCCACCCATGGCATGGCGGGCAGGCCACATAGAGCGGCCATGGTGGGCGCCATATCCACGTTCTCTGTCAACTGTCCGCACACCTGTCCGACCGGCGTCACGCCGGGCGCGCGCCAGAGCGAAGGCACGCGGCACACGGCTTCGCTGCAAATGCCGGGAGCTTTCTCATAGATGCCATACTGGCTCATGTACGCGCCATGGTCGGCGTTGTAAATGACAATCGTGTTCTCCGCCAGACCGCTCTTCTCCAGGTGATCGAGCAGCCGTCCAACTGCATGGTCCGTGTGGGTGATGCTGGCCAGATATCCTTTCCAGCGCCGCTTCGCGGCGGCCACGTAATCGGCGCCGGTCTCTTTCCGCCAGGACGCGTGCATCTCCCGGAAATGGGGAGGGCGATGATCGCACGGGTATGTGAAGGACTTCGGCAATTCGATGTCGTCCGGGTACATATCCCAGAATTCGCGGGCGGGGACGCACGGATCGTGCGGACGCTCGAACGACACCTGCATGCAGAACGGGGCGTCGCCGCAACCGTCCATGAACCGGATGGCCTCGCGCACGGACCAACCCTCCTGCGACATGTCGAACGGGATTTCCGACGCGCGTTGTTTGGGTTCGCCCCAGAGATCGGACTGATAGAATTCATGTTTGTCTTGCAGTCCTTTGGCTTCAATTTCCCTGCACCAAGGGGTATCTTTGGGTTTTCCATCCATGCCGACATAGGAGTCGGCGCAATAGTCGAAATCTTTTTCAAGCCAGATCCGCGGCGTGGTCGGCAGGTGCAGTTTGCCAATCCCGGCCGTACGGTAGCCGTGTTTCTTGAAATGCGAAAACGAGCCTGGCAGCCAGTCCGGGCGAGGACCGTACAGACCGTAGAAGCCGTGGTTGTGGCAGTACTGGCCGGAAATCAGGCTCACGCGGCTCGGGGTGCAGATTGTGTTCTGTGTGTAGCAGCGCGTAAAGCGCATGCCCGAAGCCGCCAGCCTGTCAAGGTTCGGCGAGATGACCTGCCGGTGCCCCGCGTGCCCCATGCAGTCCGCATGGTGTTGATCCGCTATAATGTGCAGTACATTCATACGCTCAGACATGCCTTGCTCCCTCACTTCATTTAGGTCGGTGGAACCAGGAGTAATGGTGTCTGGGTGCAGCGGACTTCATCACTTCCGGCGCAGGCGTAGGCACCTCGGGCCATGTGTCGCCGGAGCGCCGGCACCAGTCATGCAGCGCTTCCGCCATCTTTGCCCGCTGTCCAGCGTACTGCGGATCTTCCGCCAGGTTGCGCGTTTCCAGGGGATCGGCGGCCAGATGATACAGCTCGTGATCACCCTCACGCGATTCGACGTACTTCCAGTCACGCGTCATCCACATGCGCAGCGGACTCATTAAGTCGGTCCAGCTCGTGGAATGGAATTCCGCCTGAACCGCATCGCGTACGCTGTCGGTCGCGCCCGTCATCAACGGACTCAGATCGACGCCCTGGACGTCCCGTTCGGGCGGAAGCCCGCAGATCGAAAGAATCGTCGGCAAAAGATCAATCTGTGAGGCCAGTCCATCGGTGCGCGGGACGATGCCTTGCGCCCGCATTCCCGCCGGCGGACGGATGATCAGGGGGACGCGGATCAGTTCCTCGTACAGGCTCGCGCCTTTAAGGATAAGACTGTGACTCCCCATCAGGTCGCCGTGGTCGGAGGTGAAGATGAACAGCGTGTTGTCCAGTTGGCCGGTGTCGTTCAGGACGCCCAACATCCGGCCCATGAGGTGGTCAATGTAGCTGACCGAGCCCAGATACCGCGCCCACATGGTTTTCAGTTCGGTCTCGGTGAACTGGAGCGCGGACTGCAACTGCAGGTCGGCGCGCTGCAACCAGCGCTGACCGCTTTCATCGCGGTAGTTGTCCGGCAGGACCATGTCGGCGGGGTCATACATCGAGAAAAACGGTTCGGGACAGACGAACGGCGCATGCGGCTGGATGCATGACCAGGTGAGGAGAAAGGGCGACTCGGCGCCGGCGCGGCTTCGGATGTAGGTCTCGGCCTCGCTGCAGAGGTAGGTCGAGACGAAGTGCGCCAGCGGCACCTGCGATGGCCCGCAGATCGTCCAGGTGTCATAGAGATCGTGGTCCGGATCGATCCCGTTCCGATTGCCGGCGACATCTATTCCCTGCTTCTCCGCGTAGCAGGCGTAGTTGTTGTCTTCGGGTCGGCTGGTATCGCCCTCGCTTTCGCTGTAGCGGACGACAAGGTCCCGGAAGCCGCGGCGGTCGCCGCCGGTGCCCAGATGCCACTTCCCGATATAGGCGGTATGGTAACCGGCGGGCCCGAGGTAGTCTGCCAGCACCTTCACGTCTTCGGAAAGATGGAAGCGGTTGGCGCCAGGCCCCGAGTTCTGGTTGGCCACCATGCCATGCGAAGAAGGGAGGCGTCCCGACAGAATAGACGCCCGCGCCGGCGAGCACATGGGACTGGTGCAGTAGGCATGGGTGAAAAGCGTGCCGCCCTCCGCCAGCCAGTCCAGATGCGGTGTACGCACCGTGGTTCGTCCGGCGGCCCGGATCGTGTCGAACCGTTGCTGGTCGGTGATGATCAGGACTACGTTGGGTTTGTCTTTCGTCATGGCGTTCTTCATCATCGAGCAGATCTGTGGCTTTGCCACGGATCCACCCAGGGCTGGGACGCTTCATACTTGACCTCGCCATAATGGGTGAGGCCGTCGCGTTCGAGATAGCGGTGCCCGTCCAGGAACTCGTCTCCCATCCGGTCCAACCGTTTCTGCAATTCGGATTCGAGGCGCGCCCGGACAGGACCTTGCGCAGGATCGCCCGCCAGGTTGTGCATCTGGAAGGGATCCTCCTTGCGATCATAGAGCAACCACGGCCCATCGGTGTTGCGCACATAGGTATAGCGCTCAGTAAGCAGGCCGCGGTAGGCTTTCATCCCGTTTATAAGGAGCCATGTGAACTCGGCCGGCATCGTGAGTAACGCGGCCTCTTCGCCGGTCGGCTGCGCCTCCCTGCGGAAGAACGGCGACCAGTCGCGCCCTTCCACGGGCTTGGGAACCGGAAGGCCGCAGAGGCCGAGCAGTGTCGGCATGATGTCGGGGGCGTCGAGCGGCAGCGCGAGGTTTCTGCCTGCGGCGCCGGGCAACCCCGGCCAGCGCAGAAGGAACGGGACCCGGACGGACTCGTCCCACGGATAAAGCTTGGTCTCCACGCCTTGACTGCGGAACATGTCGCCGTGGTCAGACGTGAAAACGACAATCGTGTCCCGCTCGATTCCCGCCTCTCGAATGGCGTCAAGGACCAGCCCCAGGGCATCGTCGAGCGCCGCAATGTGCGAATAGCAACCGCGCAGTTCCTGCGCGGCCTTTTCGCGCAGGGCGGGCGGCACATTGGGTCGCAAGCGTATCTCCCGCCCTTCGTAGCGCTTGCGGTACTCCTCCGGCGCCGTATGCAGCGGGAAATGAGGCGGCCCCCACGACAGCATCAGCATAAACGGCTTCTCGCCGTTCGCATGTTCCCGGATATACCGCGCCGCATCCCGGCTCTGGGCCAGCGCATCGTACTCCTCCCACTTGTGCGGCGTCGGATCGTCGTTAAAGAAGTAAGGCGAGTCGTTGTAGTCATGACAACACTCGAACCCTTTCCAGTAGTCGAAGCCCAACTGGTAGTCGCGCGGCACCACGGCGTATCGGCGCCCGTACTTGCCGTCAGGACTGCCGTACAGGTGCCACTTGCCGATGTAGGCGGTGCGATAGCCGCCTTGTCCGAAGGCCCGGGCGATGGATACGCAGTTCGGGTCCAGTTCCACGTCGTTGATGTAGACGCCATGGGTCAATGGATACTGCCCGGTCATCAGGCTGGCGCGGTAGGGGCAGCACACGGGACAGCCGGAGACGGCATGCGTCACGTTGACGCTTTCCGCGGCCAGTCGGTCCAATACGGGCGTTTCACAGTTCGGGTCGCCGGCGTAGCCGGTGGCGTACGCCGGCCATTCGTCGGCAAAAACGAACACGATGTTCGGTGATCGGTTCCTTTTCATATTTTCGTCCATGCTGGTTGGCACTCACCTCATTGTCGACGCGAAGCGGCGCAAACTTCAGGCGCTGGTTCTGGCTCGGTGTCTGTATAGCCCGGAAGGTTCGTGGGATAACTCGGGTAATCCTGGGTCAGGAGAGCGGCATCCGGATCATCGAGGTACGTCTCGTCAATCCGGGGGCACCGCCGCCAGTCCAGCGATGCTCCCCGTCTGGTGAATGCTTCGGTTCTGCCGGTAGCTTCAAGATGTCGCAGGAGGTGCTGTTTCAACTCCAGCTTGGCGTCATTTGCGTCCGCGGATTGCGCCAGATTCCGGGTCTCGGACGGATCGCTCCGGCGGTCGAAGAGCCACTCGGCAAGATCGCCGGCAGAATAGACGTATTTCCACGCGGTATTGGCCACCATGTAGATGGCCTTGTCGCCTTCGGCGTACTGCGAATACACGGTCCGGGTTGGCTCCGGCTTCGCGGCGAGTTCGGCCAGATCCCGCCCGTCCAGGCTCAACCCTTCGGGCGACAGACCGCACGCTCCGAGCAGGGTTGGAAACAGGTCGCAAAGCGACGTCGCGGTTGAGCATGTCCTTCCGGCTTGGAAGCGTGACGGCATCCGGGCAAGCATGGGCACCCGTGCCGATGCGTCATGCATGCTCCGCTTTCCGAAACAGCCGAAATCGCCGAGATGCTCGCCATGGTCCGAGGTGAACAGGATGAGCGTGTTATCCAGCGCTTCGATTTCCTCAAGTGCGCGGAGGATTCGACCGACTTGAAAATCCACGAACGAGATGGCTCCATAGTAATAAGCCTTGATCAGGCGCAGCAGATTAAGGTCCAGCCCCCGGTCCCGGTACTTGTATCGATTCTGCAGGCGATTGACCCATGTGTGGACGTGGGCGCTGTCGGCAGGTAGCAATGGCAGCGGCATGTCGGCTGCCCGATAGAGCTTGTGCCAGGGTTTGGGCAGGGCAAACGGAGGATGGGGGTGGATGAAACTCGAAAACAGGCACCAAGGCTGCGCGCCGGAGGCCGTCTCCCGAATCCACCTGACGCTTTCGGTTCCAATCCACTGGGACGGATGTGCTGCGGCCGGCAGGGATGAAATCTGCGGGATGTAGTACATCTGTCCCCGCGCCCCATGGGGTTCGTAGTAGTCATAGCCAAGGTCCCGGAGCCAGGCGACATAGTCGTCGGCTTCCGGATCGGACGTCACTTCCTCCTGGGACTGCCGGGATTGAAAGCCACGCAACGCCCGATCATCGGGCGTAAAGTGGCATTTGCCAATGGCGTGCGTGCGGTAGCCGTGGCGTCCCAGGATCGCCGGATATGACGCCCCGTTGTCATCCAGCATAACCCCGTTGTCGAAAAGTCCAGTCTTCTGAGGATAGAGACCGTAGTGCATGCAGCACCGGGCCGGCACACAGACGGGCGACGGGGAGTAGCAACTCGTAAAGGCGGTCCCCTCGTTGACCAGACGATCCAGGCTCGGGGTTCGGATGTGCGGGTTGCCCAAAGCCCGGACCGTATCCGCACGTTGCATATCCGTGAACAGAATCAAGACGTTTGGTCTTTGCTGTGCCATGTTCTTCTCTTTCCCTTCCCTCATACCTGTCCTGCGGCCCGTCATTGTCCGTCCCATGGGCGCGGTGTCCGTGATGGCGGCACAGGGTCCGCGATGCTGCGCCGGTCGCGCTCCACGTCGTCAAACCATTGGTCCAACTCCAGGCCAAGCCGGGCAACCCGGTCCGGATCGGCAGCGGCCAGGTCGCTCTGTTCGAGGGGGTCGTCCTTGATGTTGAACAACAGCGCCGGCGGGGTCGGGCCCAGGTCAACGGGTGGATACGGCGGCTGGAAGATGCCGTGATGGATGAAGTGTTCCGGACCGTACATCGCCACCTGAAGCCACTGGCCGTCCGCCACGTTGCCGCAACGGTCGCGCCAGGGCCGGACAAGCTTCCAGTCGCCGTCGCGGATCGCGGCGTTGCAGTCACACACCGGCGCGTAGCGGTTCCACTGCCAACACCGCTTCGTGATGGTCTTGCCCGGCTCGCCACGCAACACCGGTAGCACGTTGATACCGTCGAGCGGCAGGTTGTCCGGCGGCAGCGCCGTGCCGGTCATGGCCAGGATAGTCGGCAGCCAGTCGGCGAAGTGGACCATCTCGTGCACCTCGCGCTTGCCGGGCAGTCCATCCGGCCAACGGATCAGCATGGGCACGCGGATGCCGCCCTCGAAGGTGTTGCCCTTGCTGCCGTTCCAGTTGCAGTTGAACCGCGTGGTGCAGTTATCGCCCTGGCCGCCGAACTGCGGACCGTTATCGCTGCAAAAGAAAACGATGGTGTTGTCCTCGAGGCCGAGGCGCTTGAGCGTGTCCAGCACGCGCGCGATGCCGCTGTCCATGCGGTGGATCATGCCGTAGAGCGTCGCGACACCCGGCGTGGGCACGCCGGTCTTGCCACGGAACGGCGCGGCCTCGTCTTCCGGGACCTGCAGCGGCGTGTGCGGCGCATTGAAGGTGAGATGCAGAAAGAACGGCTCGTGTTGGTGCCGCTCGATGAAGCCGACCGACTCCTCGACCCAGACATCGGTCAGGTAACGGCCGTCGCTGCGCCGGGCGACCTCGTCCCATTCCACGCGCCATTGCCAGTAGTCCTGCATGGCGGCGCTGAAACAGACGGTCTCATCGAATCCTCGCCGCACCGGGTGGTAGCGGGGATCGAATGAGCCGAGATGCCACTTGCCGATCAGGCCTGTGGCGTAGCCGCCGGCTTTGAGCATGTCCGCCAGCGTCCGCTCACGCAGAGCCAGACGCTCCAGCCCCCACCATTCGAGCGTGTCGATCGAGCCGGTCCGGTGCGGGTAGCGCCCGGTCAGCAGGCAGGCGCGCGACGGGTTGCAGACCGGCGAAGCCGTATAATGCTGGGTCAGACAGGTCCCCTCGCGGATCAGTCCGTCCAGGGTCGGCGTGCTCGACAGACCGTTGTTGAACGCGCTGAAGTCGCCGTACCCGAGATCGTCAGCCAGAATGAACACGACGTTCGGCTTGTTGTTCATTTCCATGTTCCCGTAATTTCCTGAAACGTGTTGATGGGAGTGTAAGGCGTCGGGTAGTCGGTGCCGTGGTGGCTCAGCCGGCAGGAGGCTATGAATTCGGCGACCTGTTGCCGCATCTGCGCGGCGATGTCAGGGTGTTCCTTGACCTTGTCGGCCGTCTCGGCCATGTCGGCATCCAGATCGAACAGCATGTCTTCGGCGCCATCGTTCGAAAGATTGGTCAGGAACTTCCACTGATGGTCAATCAGTCCGATGGTCGGCGAACCGAACATGCCGTTCTTGTGCTCCAGGAACCGGTACGGAATGGCCCTGGGTCGCGTTTGTGAATCGCTCCGGATGAAAGGCAGCAGGCTGATCCCATCCATCGGGCGGTTGTCCGGCATGGTGTAGCCAAGAATTTCCGCGACGGTCGGGAAGTAGTCCAGCGTGCTGCACGGCACAGTCCAGTCTGTTGCAGGCTTAACATGCCCCGGCCACTTCAGCAACGCCGGCACGCCGATCCCGCCGTTGAACAGGCTCCGCTTGCGTCCGCGAAGGCCACCGGTCACGCCGCAGTTGCGCCCGTTTCGCGACACATCCCCGCCGCCTTCCGGACCGTTGTCCGAACAGAACCAGATTATGGTGTCATTCTCGATTCCCAGCTCCCGGAGTTCGCGATTCAGGCGACCGACCTGCTCGTCCATGGCGGTCACGCAACCGTAGTAGTGCTGCTCATCTTCACTGTACTGCGCGTACATGGCCCGATACGCCGGGCCGGCTACGACCGGCATGTGCGGCGTGTGGAACCAGATCACGGCGAAAAAGGGGGTCTTGTGCCCGCTGCATTCCCTGATGAACGGAACCGCTCGGTCCATGATCACCCGCGAATCGTCGCCTTCAAGATTGTCTCGGACAATCTCGCCGTCCTGATCCCAGTAATGCGTGTTGAAGGGGGTGCCCGGCTCTCCCCACATATGACCCCCCTTGGGATGTTTCTCGTCTGGAACCACCATCGGATCCCATGTCGGCACTTTCGCTTCTGCGGAAAAGCATACATCGAACCCGTGCAGCCACGGCGGGGAGAATTCCTGCGCGTGTTCCGGGCCGCCGCGGTTGCTGTCGCGTATGGCGGTGGTCAAGGTGCCGAGATGCCACTTACCGAAATGCCCGGTGCGGTAGCCATGTTCCCTGCACACGCGGGCGATGGTGATCTCCTCTGTCGGCAACCGGCCTTCGTTGGCGTGCGTAACGCCGTAGCGGGAGTAGTGACGACCGGTCAGACACGTTCCGCGCGTCGGCGAAGAGACCGGCCCGCCGGCAAAGAAACGGGTGAATCGCGCGCCCTCGGAGCGCATGGCATCCAGGCCTGGCGTGCGAATGATTTCGTTGCCGTTGAATCCGGTGTCCCCGTAACCGAGATCATCGCACATGACCAGAATAATGTTGGGCTTATCCTTCTTCACGGATTCCTTCCTTTCCCGCAGAACAAACGCCAACTCTGCATTACAACGCCGCCAGTTCGGGCGGGACGGCGGCGCCCGGCGGGAATCCGCCGCCGCCATCCGGCCGGGGAATCCGTCCTGCCACAATATCATCGTACCAGCGATTGACCACCGGCATCTTCGCGCCGGCTTCCGTCCGCCACGCGCGCAGACGTTCCAGCAGCTCCGCCGCCTTCTCAGGATGCGCGGATGAACAGTCGAAAGATTCCGAAACATCGTCGCGCAGGTTATAGAGCGCAGTGCGTCCGTTCTCATACCATTCGATCAACTTCCAGTCGCCGTCGCGGATGGCGCCGGTGGGGCCGCCGCCCTGGTTCGAGTAGTACGGATAGTGCCAGCATAGCGGCTCACGCTTGACCGGGATACGGTCAGCCAGAGCGGGGAGCAGGTTGATGCCGTCCACATGCCGGTCCGGCTGGGCCGCAAGACCGGCCGCGGCCAGGAATGTCGGAAAGAGATCGCACTGCCAGACAACATCCTCGGAGACGCGTTGCGGCGCGATCCGACGCGGCCAGCGCGCCAGCATCGGAATCCGCAGGCCGCCGTCTTCGCTCCAGCCTTTGCCCTCGGCATACGGCAGGTTCGATGTGGGCGCGTCAGGCTCGGTGGACAAGCCGCCGTTGTCGGAAAGGAAGACCACGAGTGTGTTCTCGGCGATCCCCTCCGCGTCGAGCGCGTCGAGCAGGCGGCCGACGTTCCAGTCCAGGTTCTCCATCATCGCGGCGTAGCCCGGGTGCGACTGGATGACTCGCCGTTCGAGGCGGGCGTCGGGGGCGTGCAGGGCCGGGTGCATTTCCCCGAGGATCATGGCCTGGGCTTTGTCAAGATTCAGCCGTGCGGCTTTCGCCTCGTACTTCTTCACCAGGTCCGGCGGCGATTGGATCGGCGTGTGCACGGCGTAGTGGGACAGGTTCAGGAAGAACGGCGCATCGGCGCGGCGCTTGCGGATCAGCCCGATCGCCTCGTCCGTCAGCCGGTCGGTGATGTATTCCCCGTCCGGCGCCTCTTCCAGGCCCGGCAGCGGTCCCTCGACACCCCAGCCTACGCGCCACGGCGCGAAATAGCCGCAGTGGTACAGCGCCCCATTGCAGTGCCCGCCGATATTCACGTCGAACCCATGATCGGTCGGCAGTGAGTCTTTGCCACCAAGATGCCATTTGCCGACGTGCCAGGTCTGGTACCCGCCGTCCCGCAGCGCCGTCGCCACGGTGCGCTCCTTCCGGTCGAGGCTGTGCCGGTACCGCGGCCCGATCATGCGGCCCATTCCCCGGCCGCCGATAAAGTTCGTGATGTCCACCCGCACGGGATGACGCCCCGTCAGGATGGCAGCGCGCGCAGGGGAACAGAGCGAACTGGCGGCATAGGCGTTATCCAACTGCACGCCTTCGGCTGCCATCCGGTCCAGACAAGGCGTCTCGTAGAATGTTGAACCCGTGCAACCGAGGTCGCGGACCCCGAGGTCATCCACAAGCACGACGATGATGTTGGGTTTGGTTGGCTTCACTTTCATTTCTCCCTCGAGCCTGTACGCTCGCGTTTCGGGTTTGGGTCTTCGGTTTCCCAGCACTATCCGAATCTCGCCAGGCCAGCATCTGTGTGGCACGGGTAGCCGCCGAAGTCACGGTGGCCGTCATACGTTCCAGGTCGTGCGTCGTTGAGAGGCCGGACCGGGCCGCGTCAACACGGCTGGTGCGATTCATTCTTCCCGCCACTCTGCCAGCTTACCGGCCGAGCAGAATCCGAATGTCCACCAGTCGTCGGAGAACCCGTCAAACGTAAAATTCAGGGCCGCACCGTCAAAGTCCACGGCGAGCGGCGGATGAAACTCGAAGGCCAGACTGTAGGGTCGGCCCGGCAGTGCCAGTTCGGCGGCGGCCACATTAACCGCCTTACCGGGTTGAGCATTGATTTCTTTGCCTCTCTCGTCTACCGCAATGATTTGCTTCCAGACCGGCTGACCGTCGGGTGCCGTATACAGACCAGGCAACTCAAAACGGATATCTTCGACCAGAGTCCATTCCTTCACCGAACGCACCCGCACCCTGTCGACACCAAAGTCGACCCGGTAACGAACCTGATTGTCCGCATGTGCCGTAATGGCCGGTGGAAGCCTATACGGCCAGGTGAATGCCGACCCCTGATTCCGAAACAGCAGATCCCTGCCTTTTCCCGAAAAGGTGAACATGGGTTGGTCATCAAGAACAACTCCGCCGTCGGGGCCGAGCACGTTCACAAGCATGCCATTCAACATCAGCGCCTCAGCCGTATAGCCCGGGGCAACCGCGCGAAAGTGTCGCTTGCCGTCCGGACCGTAATCGAAGATCAGAGTCGGGCCAATCGCAGCATGAAGTACCTCGTAGAGGGTCGTGCGCTTCGGGCCACCGTCCTCGGCGCTGTAGCTGACGCGAAAGGGAATCCTCTTCATACCACGGGGAGCGCCCTTGCCGGACCGCAGTGTGACGATCACCTCACCCGACGCACCGGGAGCGATTGGGCCAAACTCTGTTCCGCCATTGAGCGACATACCCTCGGGAAAATCCAGCTCGACCTCGCCCGATACGGACTGGTCGGACATATTTGTGATGGTCAGGCGGGACGCACCGACTGAATCGATCCGCATCAAGGGTGGGTCCCAGTGGAAGCCGAACCGATCCTCGCTCTTCTCGGGCTCAGGCGCGGTTATGCGAAGCGGCTTCCCGCTCAGAAGCCGGCCATCGACAATCTGCACGGGCTCACCGTTCACCGTCTTCACACCATCACCTGGTACATTGAACGTCATCCACTCGCCCTGGCTGACAGCTGTTCCATCGGCAGCGATCCGCAACCAGGCGTAGTCACGAAAACTGAATTCGCCAGCGTCTGCGGCCAGCAGAACCGGCTTACGGGGCTCGCTCGCATTCCATGAGACGGCGGCATAGTCGGTGAAATCGGCCCCCTCAACACGGGCGACTATTCCCTCAGCCGACTGCACAAGCACGGTGACAGACTCAACGACAGGTACCGCGCCTTCACGGTACGGTTCATGAGCGGCCGCAAAGACCGTATCGCGCACTGCGGCCCGGCGGGCCACGAGCATGCCGAGGTCGATCATCTCGCGGCCGGTGATTTCTCCAAACTTTTTGCCCCAGGTGCCGCAAACTGCGGCAGTATCAGGGGCCGCGGCCATGGTGACGCGCACCATCGATGCAGGAGAGTTGGTCTCTCCGCCCTCATCACGGACCACAAAATCAAGCTTCCACGGCGTCTCCGTCACAATCCCCTGCTGTTTGTCGAGAGCCCAAAACCGCTCAGCGGCCGTGACGCCCCCCCCAAAGCCGGGCGTGACCGGCCGCGGCAGGCCCATGCTATGCAGCATGTAGTCGTAGACCCTTGGGGTCTTGCTAAAGGCCGCAAACAGGTCCAACAGATAGCGGTCGGTCAATAGCAAGGCCCGCGTCTGATCTACCCCGTCGTAAACGCTGCCCGACGATGCGGCCACGAACTTGACATCCGGCGTAAACTCATGGCGCACGGTAAACGGCCCATCGGCTGCATCTTCCTCGTCAACCATCATGGTGGAATGGGACACGGTATTGCGTGTCCAGCCAATGGAAGGGTTCTCGTACTGGATGGCGTTAAAATCAGGATACAGCAGCCTGCCGGCGCCGTGCAGCATAATGGAGAACTTGTCGGGATGATCGTGCCCGTAGGCACGGGTCATCAGGTGGCAGACGGCGATGGATTTCGGATCGGTCCAGTAGTCCGGCGACTCGATGTTGCGCAGCATGGCCAGCCCGAACGTGGGCCAGATCTTAGACGGTGCGGAAGGGAAAGCCCGAGTCTCCGGCGCAGGCAGATGAGGATTATCCCACAGATCCGGTTTGTAGCCGGGGATCATCGACACAAACTTGGCGTACGCCGGATCACGCTGACTGGCACGATAGCCGGCTATCAGGGCCGCATGCGCCAGCCATATACTCATCGGTCCTGCCTTCGCGGCCCCACTCTTCTTTTCGTCAAAAGCCTGGTTGACCAGAAACATATCGCCATGGCTATGGGTTGCGCCATCGCCATAGGTCGCCACCCGAATCCGCTGTTTGCCGGCGGCGTCTGTTTCTATCGGGTAGGCTGTGTCGATGTAGTAATTCATCAGGCCCCTGGCGCTGTCCCCGTCGGGCCCCTGAAACGAGAACCAATCCTGCCCGGTCGCCAACTGCCCGTAGAATGACAGGGCGCCCATACACCACAGGTCCGTATGACCAATCGGATAGATGGGCGCTTCGTCCCAGACCTGGCCATCTACGAGAATACGGTCCAGCATTGAAAAATAGCTGCCGTGGCGTTCGACACGGCCGAAAAGAAACTTCCTGGCCTGGCGGTCCTGAAGGGTGAGTCCGCCGAAAGCCGCCATGAACAGCGGCTTGAACTCCAGGTTCGCCGTATACCGCCAGGTATCCAGCCACTTCATTCGGAACAAGGTTTCATCAAGTAGGCCTTGATAGATCGCCTCGCGGCCCTCCTTGGACAGGCCGTTGTACACCCAGTCGAATGCGACATAGTGTTTGGCATCGGTGCCGTAGTGGATCTCCCCCATCTGCATGGTCTGTCCGCCCTTCCAGAAGTCGGGATCATCCAGACGCGCGCGGTGATGGCTGGGCTTGCCGCGGATCTCCATCAACCAGCTCTCCGCTCTCCGGGCATCGGCGGGATCGCCTTCCAGGGCGTACAGCAACGCGGCGCTGAATCCGTCCCGGGATTTCTTCAAGTCTGCATAGGCCGCCTTGGCCCAGTCCTCTGTACGGACCCGTTCCCGTATCTCCTGCCGTTTGGATTCGGGCATGAAATACGGTCGGCCATGCGATGGCTTAACGCGGGGCCCACCCCCGTACGAAGACGCTGCAACAAAGCCCATCATGAGCATACCTATCAGTTTCTTTGACATGACTCTCTCATTCTTCATTCAATTCCTGCCACCTGCCACATGCCTCCTGTCTCCTGACCCCCTGCCCCCTACTCCATCCCCACCCACTGTCCCGGCAACGAGGCAGGGATGGCGGGGCGGTTCGTTATTGTGCCGTTGTCAGCCCAACGAGGGCCGGGACGCGGGAACAGCCACTTCTCACCCAACTCAATGGCACCCAGATCCGGCGCTTTGCCGCTCGCCTTGTGATGGTAATCGATTCCAACAGCGCCGGCGTCAACGGCGGGACTGTCCGCGCGTAGTTCGAAATCCATCGGCTTCATCGAGACGAACGGCGAATCCGTATAGTGAATCAGCTCAGGCAGGTGTTCGCGATCCATTCTGGGCCCGCAATACAGGTTATGGCGGCTGGGCACAAAGCCCGGAAGCCCCCAGCCTTGCGAAAGGCTGACGTAAAGGATGTTATTTTCGAGCACCATGTTTTCGAAACGGTGGCCGCCGACCCAGTAAAGGCCGATGTTGTTTCCCTTGGTATTAACCATCGTATTGTGAAAGATCCGCACGCCTTGGGTGGGCAAACCGCTGCCCCACGGGCTGCCGAACTTGAACAGCCCGCACCAGCCCAGACCGTTTTCCGGCGAGACATAGAGGATGTTGTGGTCGATCGTCAGTCCACCGCCCATGACCGGTGAAAGCGCCAGCAGACACAAACTATCCATGATCACGTTATGATGCACACGCAGATTCATCGGCGTGGTGCTGTCGAATTCGATCCCATCGTCACCGATATTCTGAATCAGGTTATAGGCGAGCTCGCCGGCATCCTCCGGCGCACTGGTGCCGTTTCCACGGGGCTGCAGGCCGTCATTGCCAACATCGTAGATCCAGTTGTGGCGCACGACTGACCGCGGCCCACCGTAATTCATAAACACCGCCGCGAGGTTACTGTGGTATATACCGGACCACTTGCCTTGTTGGCACCAGCGGAATGACGGATTGCATCCAAACTCACAATGCTCCACGGTCAACCCGCGGCCGGTATAGTTCTCGCCACCGATCGGCGGATCCCCGCGGGACGGGACCTGGACTCTATCGGGCTGGCAAATACCCATATGTGCCCCGCTGATAGTGCAGTCACGGATCGTCACTTCGTTGCCGTGGACCACCACCCCGGCCCCTATCCCCATGTGCAGGCGCAGTCCCTCTATCACCACATGGTCGGCTTGCACGATGATATTGGCAACCGTGTGTGAAAACAGGTGTCCGCTGCCGGGCACCCAGAAACCGGTATCGGGGTTGCAGTAGCGCTCAGTCAGAAATCCTGGTTCGAACAACGTATGTCCGCCAGGACGGCTAATCTCGATGTCGGCGGTGTTGGGGTCGGCATTCCCTTCCAGCCGGATGTAAAGGAAACCGTCCTGCCAGGCGAACCCCTCCGGTGCAGAGGGCTGCAATTTGTCACTGTAGAGATCGGGAAAGACGAATTCCTTCAGATGCGCCAGATTCCCGTAATTGACCAGGTTCCGTGAGTCGGCGATCGTCCACCACACCCGAGACGGTACGGCGGCCCGGTACAGGTTGCCTTCGACGAGTTCGAACTTCAAATGTGCCAGGCCGGGCGGCACAGCCCCGCTCAGCGTGGCGCCGCCGCCATTGCCTGCCCGCAGGGTGATGGGCTTCCCTGGCGTTCCGCTCCGAGTCATCTTCAGGCTCTGGTAATACACGCCGTCCTTCAGAACAATCGTGTCGCCCGGCGCCGCCGCGTCGAGCGCTTTCTGGATATCGTCGGCGGGCGTCAACTCAATCCCGGCCGCCGGACACACCATCACCGCAGCCAGGGCCAGAACCATCATGGCGGCGCCCACGCTCTCACGCTGGTGGCGCATAGGAATGAATAGGGTACTCTGCATCGCTTTTCGGTTTTCAACTTTCATTTTTCAATTCCCTGCGTTGCCCGGACCTCGAGCCGGCCGAAGCGCATCTGGTTCGGGTCCTGCGGCCGCATCGGCGGCATCCAGTAGGACTCGGTGCGGGGTGTATCGCCCCGTTTCTCGCGCCTGCGCTCGAACTGAACCTCCACCGTCTTTGCCTCACCCGGTGCGATACCGAGCTCTGCGGCCGGGAACTTCAGTGTGACCGTCCAGATGCCATCTGCATAAGCATAATTGGCCAATTCCTGCGGGAGTTTGTAGTACGGAAAAGAGCCTTCGCCGGTCACATGCAGCGGTGGGTTCCGTTCCGCGCCCTTCACAAAGATGGCAAGGCGATCCACTATCATGGGTGCAATCGGCTCTTCGGCTTCAAAGCGCACAAACACATTGGTTCCGCAGCGCGCCAGGCGTATATGCGTCGCCAGATCAGGCTTGGCCCCGTATTGTCCCTGCACCAGCGCCAGTGCCGGCAGCGCCGCCCAGGCTGCCGCGTCGGCAGGAACCTCGGCCACATCGGCTACCGTGTAAGTCGGAGTTTTGCCAAGCCACTGGTGGGCGAGAGCGGCCTCCTCAAAGAACGGTGCAAACCCGTCCTGCATCCACATCACACGACGACGGTAGATATTGGTCGCCTCGGATGGTGTAGCAGCCAGCGCCTTCTGCAGCAGTTGCTTCAATGTGCCGACCACCGGCGCCGGATAGGTCTCACCGTACAACAGCTCGGGCGGAATGTAGCAATCTTCCAGTTGGCGGCTCCAATGGACATTTTCGTAGCGATCAATGACGGTCGCGTAAACGTGCTCCATCGTCGGGCCGGCCGGACCAAAGAAAGTCATGCACTGATCGCGGAGCAGTGCGTCCACGTCGGCGTTGCGGTTCCACAACAGGCGGTGCCAGAGCCAGGCCATGACCATTTCAAACTGCGGCGGGTTCGATCCTTCGGAAATATACTCGCCGGCGCAAATCGGATGGATGTCCTGAATCCACTTCTGCAAGGCATGCGGAAAGAAGAGTGGCGCCGCCGTCCATTGACTTGGCCAGTTGAGGAAGTTCCAGACGTATAGCCGCTCGCGACGCTGACCCAACTTATCGCCCCAGGCCCGCAGCACGTTCAGTCCCTTCTCATGCCAGTAGGGCTCCTTGGCCATGGTGGTGGACCAGCGCAGGAACACCTGTATGTCGATGTTCTCCGGCAGGTCGAAATCGGGCGGAAGCGTGTGCTGCTGGGTGGCCAGAATGACCAGCCGCTTATCCGGCCAACGCTTCGCAATCTCATCGGCAAAACCGACACCATGGCTGAAGACAAGATTCGAAAGTTTTCCCCAGTGCCCGGCGTCGGACCGAATCTGCGGCAGGCAACGGTCGCACAGGCATAGTCCACTGCCGTCAGGCTGGAAACTGATCCACTTCGCGCCCGGACGTCCATGGGGGCTAAACCAGCCGGCCTTCCCGTCATAAACATCCTGCGTGACCTGCACGCGCGCGGCAAGAACACCGGGATGCGAGTAGCAGGGAGAGCTGGAGCTGAACGTTCCATTCGGTGATGTCATGGCACGCCAGTCGGGATGCTTGCCCAGAAAAGCCTTTCCAAACCCCTCATCCGTCCAACTGGCGCCGCTGAAGGCGGGACCGACGCTTTGGCGAGCCACTCGGGGCTCCAGGTTAACGAAGCCGGCCCTGCGCCATGGAAAGTCCGGCGCGAGCGAGAGGTCGTAGTCAGACCGCACAGTGAGTGTCTTCAGTTGCGGAATAACTGTGCCAAAATCCGGATCTTCAGGGAGATGAATAAAGAAGCGGTACCCCACGATACGTTCCAGAAATTCGTAGACACCGTGCAGCGTTCCGCGGTCCGCTTCCTTATCCGAGTTGTAGGTACCCACAGGTGCCACCTCGCCCAGGATGGCCAGACCGCGTTCGAAGCCGACGATACGCAGACCTTCCGATTCGGTCGGCAGCGCCAATTTATGCTTTTGGCTCTCCGCACTGCGCCCCACCAGCAGGAGCGTCCCCTCTGCCGGCACCTGCGACGCCTCTACGATCTCCAGACGGGCCCCGGTGGCCTTCTCGATAAACCTCTGCAACTCTTCCGCCGCATACCGCTGCGTTACAGGTATGCCGCGTCTGGTCTTCGGGTCGCGGACTTCGACAGGAATATCAACGGGCTGATCCGCCACGACGATGGTTGCCGTTGGGTTCCCGTTTTGCACCAGCGTAATCGGAGCAGACGCCACGGTGCCGACAATCAACATCAGAAAAACAGTCGCCCGCAACGTGTTCATCGCAGTCTCCTTCGCTCTGTAGAGATTACGCAAATAGCAATCACTTCTCTTGCGCTCGAGCCTCAACATCCTCAAGAAAGGTGTCAAACGTCCAGGTCCAGTAGAGAAAACGCTGCCGGCCGACCGGGTCATCGGCCAGTTCGATCAAAGATAGCATCCACGTCCAACTCCGGATTCCACAAGGCTTTCATCCAGACGTAATGCGTCGGCGCCGTCATCGTCCACTCGCCCAGCGTCCAACCATTGACGAAGGTTCCGGCAACCAACCCCTTGATCTGTTTGTGGAAGTCACGCACAACGTGCGGATACTGGTAGGCGCCAGAGCTCCAGGAGACACAATAGTCCCATGTCGTGATCGGCGTGCTGGACTTTTTCCGCCAGATGCGTATTCGCTCAAGCGCCTTCTGCGAGCTGTAGCAGAACATGCGGAAATTCCGGGTGCCATCCTCCTTGAGTGCGAACATGTCCGCGTTTTGCTCGAGATACTCTTTCGGAAGCCCCTGCAGATTCTGCGGTTCATGACACTTGATCTTGTAGGGCCAGCTGCTCCCGCCGCGCACTAACGGCAGGTAGGACGCCATGTCGATCGCATGGACCCCGTCGGGAATAGCGCCGGGCGCAAAGGGCAGCGGGACCTTGTCCGACGAGGTTACCGTGGTTGGCAGCTTCCAGCCATTCCACGGGTGATACTCCCGCATGCGGAAGGCCGGTTCGTCCGAGTAGTGAACAGCGGGAACCGTCAGCGTGTCGCGACGCGTGATGGTGCGCCCGCCGACTGCGGTCGGCCAGTACCAGCGCACGTCGACAAAGCACTCCAAAAAATCCGCAACAGCCCAGGCCGTGCCTGCGTTCCGCCAGTACGCCCACTCGTTACTGCCCGGCGGCAGCGCCATCGTGCTGCCCACCAGATAAACCCGCTTCGCCGCGGTCTTAACCACAAAGCCCTCAACCGGGATTTTTGCCGCGTCGATACCGGCCTTGCGCGTCTCATCGCAGTCTCCAATGATGATGGCCACCTGATCACGGGCTGGCGGCTTCGCAACCTGCTCAAGCGTTGCACCCGTACTGAGGCGCACGACCTCAATCAGCTCCTTAACCATCAAATCAAGCTCTCTGCCGGGCTCGGCGTCTGTCACAAACACCACCGCCCGCGGCTCCCCGTCTTGAACGATTTCTACGGGCGCGTGTGCAGGCGCCTTGCGCCACGAAACCGGGCTCAAATCACGGGGGCGCCACACCGCGACCGGCGATTCCGGCTTCACCGTGGCACACCCAGCACTCAGCACAGACACGGTCGCCAAGAGTGATAAGAAATCGCTTTTCAGCCAACACCGGCCCGCATAGGCCGGAATCGTACCTGAACCGATATGAACCACCGAATTCACGGTACCACTATGCAGAAGCTGGGGCAGGATGTCAAGCACACCCCGAGTAATTCCAGCAATTCTAACACTGGCAGCCGCAAGTGAGGGGTTTGTCAGCCGGCATGTGTTTCAGTTTGAGGCCCCGCACCTGGCGGGGACGGCTGACGGCATGCTGGTGGCCGTGGCCGGCTGCGTCGCCGAGGGCGTTCCCGGAGAGCCGCTGCTGCCGGCGCGCGGCGTCACCCTTCCGGTGCCGGCGGGCTGGCGTCCGGAAAAGGTGCGCATCGTCCCGGGCGGGACAACCGCGCGGGCGCTGGCGCGGCCGGTCGCCTGCGCCCCAGATCCGATTCCTCTCAGCGCCGATCCGAAAATGCTCGCGCGGACGCTGCCGAAGGCCGCCGTCTATGCCCGCCGGTCTCCCTATCCCGCGTTCGAAACCGGGGAAAACATGAGGACGCGCGTGGACCGCCGACACGGCCGAGCGCATCCGGACGTTTATTCAAGACGCCTACGAGGCCTGGTCGGTGCGATTTGTGCTTCTGGTCGGCACGGCTCAGCTCCTGCCCACGCGCAATCTGTACTGTTCCTTCAGCGGATATTCGGCGATGATCCCGGCGCAACCGCTGGGCACGACGGTGCACTACACGCTGCTGGCCGAGACGTTGGCCGGCATGGAGGGGAGGTGGCCGACGGCCGGCGAGCAGACGTTTATGATCACCCCGTCCTGCACGCTCGAAATACGGGGCGCCCCCGTGGCGTGGGGTGCGGTCGATCCCGCCTATGGCGCCCACGTGATGGCCTCTGGTGTGACGGTGCGCGCCACGGCGCCAGCCCGCGTGGTGGAGGCGGGGGGCGTCAGCCGCAGACTGCTGGGCTGCCTCGGAACGGGGAGCGTCACGTCGACGCCGCTTGCGCAAATCGACGTGGCGCTCAATGAGTCGTCCACGCTGACCTGGCTGTGGCAGACTGAAAACGCCCTCCAATACACGTCCCCGGTGCCCGGATTGCTGACGTATTCGACGTGGTTCGCGCTTGATGTCGTGACGACTTCGGCCGTTGCCCCCGAAACGGCCGTGTGGCTCGGTCAGACCCTTGCCTTTGCCGGGTGGTACGTCGACGGCCAACGCCAGCCTGCGGCGCCCGGCGCGGCGCTGAACCCCGTGCCGGGCATCGCGATGACGTCGCCCCGCACCGCGTATGCGCATTACCTGCCCGTGCAGCAGGATGCCGATGGCCAGGGAATTCCGGACTGGTGGGAGTTCCGATACTTCGGCGTCAACGGCTGGCCGATTTCGGCCGATGATGACGGCGACGGGTTTGACACGGCGCAGGAGTATGCCGACTGGACCGATCCTCTCGATCCGGCATCGTATCCGCAACCGCCCATGATCCTCCACACGCCGCTCGCCCCCACCCAGGATGCGCCGCCGCCGTACACCATTCGCGCCGCATTCACGGATTCCCGCGGCATCGAACAGGCGCTTCTGCTCTGGCGGCGCAACGGAGACCACGCTGATCATCACCAATACGGGAAACGCGACGCTGCGGTGGTCGCTCGAACAGGGGGTCTGCAAATCCGTAGCCTCCACGACGACCGTCTGGAACACCCACGCACTGGGCCATCCCTGGCGCATCTCAGCCGCCCGCTGCGCGTCGCCGCCTTATGCGTTTCTCGGCCAGCCGGTTTCAGCCGGACACCCTTCGCCGGCGGTTCGGGCGGGCCTGCTCTCGCCGCCGCTTTGCCTGGCGGCGGGCGCGCGGCTGCGGGATGAGCGTCTGCTGCTCCACGTCCTGTCCAATGATCCGGTCCACCCGAATGTGTCTTCGGACTGGTCGCTCAAAATCCGGGATGCCCCCTGGCTGGGCGCCATCAGCGCACGGCAGACCAGCGTCTGCGGCGAAGGAATCGTCACCCTCACGGCGTCGGTCGCCGAAGCCGACAGGGAGCCGCTTTCGCTCGAAATCGCCTGTTCCCGCGACGGCGGCGCGAGTTGGTCCGTCCCCGCGCTGGTGGCCGCCGAGACCAGCTTCGGGGAATGTCTGCTCAACGCCGCCTCGTCGCGGGTGGAGCAGGTCGCCTCCGCCTGGGGCGGCACGCCCGCGACCAACACAGTGTCGGCGCAGTGGGCGACCCGCGAGACACAGCCGCCGCTGCCGCCGCTGTCTCCCGGCATGCTCATGCGGGTCCGCGCCGCGAGTCCCTTCTTTGCCTCAGCGGCAGGCGTGACGCCCCCGTTCCTGCTCGACAATGAGGCACCCGCCCCGCCGACAGACCTTTCGATCACGTCCCACAGTGTCGGAGTCTGGTCCGGATCGGCCACGATGCGCGCGTCTTGGAATCCCGCCTCGGATGGCGCGGGGGTGGGCGGCGTCGTCTATCGGCGGCGTCTCGCGGACACGTCCGACGATGCGCTCGCCGGTGCGGGCTGCACGGCGGCGACGGCGGAAATGTTCCAGGCGGAAGACGGCTCCAACCTCTGGTTTGCCGTGGAGGCTCTCGATGCGGCGGGCAACGCCTCGGCTTGTGTCCGAACCGGCCCTTACCGCGTGGACACCACGCCGCCCATCGGCAGCGGCGCGTCTGTACGCGTGAGCCGCAGCGCCTTCGGGCCGTATGCGGTCGGCCCCGATCTGACTGCGGAATGGGGCGGCTTTACCGACGCGCTTTCGGGCATCGCCGGCTACTACGTGTTCCTGCAGGCGGGCAACGCCCTGTCCAGCCCCGTTTTCACCCCCGCCCTGACGTGCACCCTGACGGCCGCCGCCACCGGCGCCACCAATCAGGTATACCTTTTCGCGATTGACCGCGTGGGCAACGCCAGCGCGCTGGTGACGGACACCGTCCTGGTGCTGGATCCACTGACGGATGATGACGGCGATGGTTACAGCGCCGCCGACGAGGAGCTGACGGGCACCGACGCCACAGATGCGGCGCGTGCGCTACGCGTCGGCCTGGCCGGCACGCGCGGCCAGGCGGGCGCGATCACCCTGGACGTGGTGTGGGAGAGTTTGCCCGGCAGACGGTACACGCTGCTGGCCACGCCATCGCTGACCGCACCCGACTGGCGGCCGGTTCCCGGCATGACGGGCATGCCCGGCGTGGGCGGCGTCGTGACCAACGCCGTGACGTTCGACTCCCCCGCTTTCCTCCGCCTCTCCGTGGCCCCCGCGCCGTAAGCGCGTCGGCTGCGGCTCGCACTCACCCGCCGGATGCGCCAATCGGCGCGAGACGCAGGCCAGCCAAACTGACACAGCCGTTTATTGCTGGGGCAGGCATGCTTTCGGCCCTTGCAGGCCGGGGCTACCCCCATAGAGATTTACAAGATGAAGTCTCTTGCAGAATGGCCGCGAAAGAACGCAAAGAACGCAAAACAGGGAGTTTCTTTGTGTTCCTTGCGTTCTTTTGCGGCAACTCCGGGGGGGGGGGGGCATGAGGTTCAACTGTATAGGTTATTTGTGAACGCCAGCCTATCCGGACGTGAACCCGTTGCGGGTTCACGGTACGGATCAGGCTCTTGTTCGGCTGTTGGATTTGTTTCTGGCGCGGAGGTCAA
>Ga0268276_1000314_pt1 | contig 58607 bp, 56 predicted proteins | sample saktaG_4_FD_190145 | JGI IMG/M metagenome (GOLD analysis project Ga0268276, IMG submission 190145) | Saline water microbial communities from Sakinaw Lake, British Columbia, Canada - sak_2010_1_5_45m | ecosystem: Environmental > Aquatic > Non-marine Saline and Alkaline > Saline ...
AATGGATGTAAAAATAGATGGTATTGATAAAAGTATTATGGAAGAAGCAATGGACCGAGCAAAAGATGCAAGATTTAAAATACTTGATATAATAAAGAAAGAGATTCCCGAACCAAGAAAATCATTGTCGCCTTATGCTCCAAAAATAGTTACCCTAAAAATAAATCCAGCCAAGATTGGTGAGGTTATAGGGCCTAAAGGAAAAATAATAAACCAGATAATTGAGGAATGCGGAGTTACCGTGGATGTTGAAGATTCTGGAATGGTGTTTATTACCGGAACCGATGAAGCTGGAGTAAACAAAGCGGTTGATTGGATAAAAGGAATAACAAGAGAGGTTCAGGTTGGCGAGGTATTTCAGGGAAAAGTTGTAAAGATTATGGACTTTGGAGCTTTTGTAGAAATATTACCCGGAACCGACGGAATGGTGCACATTTCAAAGTTTGTAAAAGAAAGAATACAAAGCGTTTCCGAAGTTGTAAAAGAGGGGGATACAATTCCCGTCAAAGTAATGTCGGTAGATGAACTCGGCAGAATAAATTTATCTGCCATCGACGCGGGATTTAAACCCAGACCAAAAAACGAAAAAAATTAAAAAATAAAACTAATGATACTCTTAAAGCGCGTTTCGACTTCAAGAGGAATTATAACAATTATTGCCGCAATTCTGATTCTTTTCGGCGGAGTTTTTGCATATCAATATTTTTTTGTAAAACCAGAACTAACCGAACAAAATAATCGACAACTAGTCGGAGGAGATAAAGACAGCCATGGATGCTTGTCCGCTGCGGGATATTTTTGGTGCGAGGTAAAACAAAAATGTCTACGCGTATGGGAAGAACCGTGTGAGGCAGATTTAACCGCAGGGTGGGAAACATATACAAACGCTCAATATGGTTTTGAAGTAAAATATCCTGTTACAGCCGCGCTCGTTGAAAGCAATGAAAATGGGACATGGTTTGGTGGGACAGACCAAGTTAGCATTAAAACCGTGGCGACTATTTCTACTCCCAACGAAAGAGCAAGAGACGCCTTTGTGTCTGTCTTCGTGGCAAATGGAGCCAATGCAGTCGCTAATTGTTCAAAACAAAATTTAAACGGCCAGGCGCCAAAAATTACTAAAACGCAAAATATAAACGGGGTGGATTTTTATGTTTTAGGCTATCAGGACAGCGCCATGGGAGGACACAGGGATAACGTTACGCAGTATAGTATATTAAAAAATAATCTTTGTTATCTCCTACAAGGCAACGCTACATGGTCCGACATTCAATTTGTCCACGGAGCCACAGACGGAAAACAAGCGACGCAGCAAGAATTAGGCGAACAAAACAAAAAAATAAAGGACGGGCAAAATTTTGTAGACAGTATTATTTCTACTTTTAAATTTACGAACGTGGCGACGACCAAAGAACAGAAATGCACAAGTTCCGGTGGAACGGTGAATACAATAGATTGCTACTGCTCAGGAAGTATTGATTTCCAAGATAACTGCGCAATTGGAGGGTGCGCATGTCCGCCGAATCCTGCTTATAAAAAAACTGTAAAATCGTGCGATTGCGGCCCAGAAAAATGTTTTGACGGTGAAAAATGTATAGCATTTCCTCTTTAATTTATTAGGCAAAAGTTTTTAAATTTGACATTTCAAATTGATTTCAAATTGTAAATTTCAAATTTCAAATTTCATACAATGGTAACGCAAGACGAAGAAACACAAGCTAAAGAATTCCTGAAACGCGCGGAAATTAGGACTATGAAAAAAGACCTCTCTGGATTAAGAGAGGCTGATTCGCTAAAAGAAAGGGATAAAATTGTTAAAATAAAAACGATAGAAGAGCAGAGAGCAGAACAACAAAAGATAATAGAAGCATCCGTCTCCGCCAAGGCTTCGTCGGACAAGGCAGGAAGAGAAGAAATTTTACAAAAAAATGAAGGGCAAGAAAGAATAGCTGAAAAAAATTTAAAAAATTATGCTACAGAACAAGAACGTCAACAGATATTTTTATTTGAATCTGAACGTTTAAATTTTGAGAAACAGATTGACGCCATAGATAAAGAAAAAGAACCCTCGCTAAAATTGCAAAAAAACACCCTGCTGGTTCAAGGGCGAGAGCAACAGGAAAAGTTAAACCAGATTCTAGAACAGGAAAAAAGGATGGAGGGAGAGCAAAGGGTTATAATTGAAAAAGAACAAACCACAACCGTAGCTGCCGAAAGAAAAAGCTTAGAGCAGACAAGATGGGATTTAGATAAAAAAATACAAGAGGTGGAAAAGAAAAGATGGGCGGAGGAAAAACAAGTGCAGGATATTGACGCTAAGATAAAACAGATTGACGCCTCTTCAGAAAACCTTGTCATAGAAAAAAACGGGCTTCGTGATAAAATTTTGGGTATAGATAAATCTTTAAGAGAAATCTATTCTTCCGTTATGGCCCGCGAAGAAGATAAGAGAAGGGGCCAAGCTGAAGAGCAGATAACAAAAAGGGAGGCTGTGGCCAAAATTAGAGCCGAAGAGAAAGAAAACATACAAAGACAGCAGTGGTCTCCGTCGACCCGCAAAATGGCAGATGGTGGGGGATATTTAAACAAGGCTCCAATTTCTGTTAGAGAAAAGATATTAAAATCTGGCGAAGCGGAAGAAAAAGAAAGAAGGAAGTTTTTACAGGATGTGGATGATTGGTCTGGAGAAAAAATCCAACGTACGCAGCAACAAGAAGCGCGAACAATACCAACGGTTAAGGCACCACTGCCAGAAGTAAAAACGATTCAACAATCCTCAATTCCCCCAGTACCCGTACCCCACAGGAAATAAATAATAGTAAACAATATAAGTAAAAAACACACAATGGAAAAACAGCTAATCGAAGAACTAAAAGTAAAACTAGAATCACAAAAAAACTCCTTACAAAAAGAATTAGAAAGTTTTGCCAAAAAAGACCCTAACATAGAACATAATTGGGAGACAAGATATCCAAATAGGGAAGATAGTGATAAAGAAGAGGCCGCTGACGACGCCCAAGAATACGACAACGCGCTTTCTTTAGAACATAGTCTAGAACTAAAATTAAAAAATGTAAGCATGGCTTTGGAAAAAATCGAACAAGGGGGCTATGGAATCTGCGAGGGTTGCGGAAAAGAAATCAGCGAAGACAGACTATTGGCCTGCCCGGAAGCAAAAACCTGCTTAAAATGTAATGAAAAATAACTAAAAAACCGGGAGAATATCTCGGTTTTTTATTTTATGATAAAATTAAAATATGTCTGAGAAAGAACCACACAAAAACGATCAAGAACCTACACCGCCAAATTTTCAAGAAAATAGTGAAAATGTTTTTGAGCCTCCAAAAATTCATCCTTTGGGAAAGAAAAAAAAGCCAGAAAATGCAGAAATCCAAAAACTTCGACACGAGCTTGGAATAGACACCCAAGAAGAAAAAGAATTGGAGAAAGAAAAATTAGTCGGAGAAATTTTGCAGCAAGACGGAATTTGGCTCACCGTGTCGCTACCCGCCAACCTTAGCAAAAAAGAAGAAAACGGTTTCCAAGAATTTGCTTTAAGGGTGGACGAATTATTCGGAATATCTAACGAACATAGGCAAAGAATAGAAAAACAGCTTGGCGGAGATTTGTGGATCATACTAGATAACCATAAAATAAATGAATTGATAGATATTAGGGTCGGCAAAAAAGAAATAATTGAAACCGTTAAAATCCCGGGCAAAAAAGGTTTTTTAGGTTTTGGGAAGCTCCCAGATAGTTTTGAAAAAAGATTTACGGATAAATACGGGGAGTTGACCCAAAATCAAATAGTGACAGGCGGAAATAATGAACCTGCTTTTATATTCAGCTACTTTGCAAGGAATGGAAAATATTTTAAAGATGCGACCGGGAATAGGGTGGGGATATTGTGCCTTGAATTTATTTGCCCCGAATCAAGGGCCCTGATATTGGAAAAAATGGTGCAGGAAGATCCAACGGTCATAAGGAGGCTGGTGGAAAAATCAATAAGAGCAATGAAAGGAGAAATGTTTAAGGACCCAAATGACATAAACACGGGAATCGGCGGTGGCGATCCAATAATTCCAAAATGGGATAAATGGGATGCAGACCCAAGCGGTGGCAGAATTTATATTCAAAAAGAAGGAGAGCAAAATGGATGGCACGAGGAGTTTGTGCACACAATTAAAAAATAAAATATGCCTTCAAAAATTTTTTCGGGAGCAATAAATGGCTTAGATGCACAACTGGTTGAGGTGGAAATTGATGTGTCACAGGGATTACGCTCTTTTTCTATTGTAGGGTTGCCGGATAAAGCAGTAAAAGAATCAGAAGAAAGGGTTGATTCTGCCATAAAAAGTGCCAAGTTATTGTCCCCCCATGGGAGAACTTTTAAGGTTTTGGTTAATTTAGCGCCCGCTGACTTAAAAAAAGAAGGTTCTATTTATGACTTGCCGATTGCTTTGGCTTTTTTGGTTGCCTCAAAACAAACAAACTTTAATGGCCAAAATAAAATATTTTTAGGAGAACTTTCTCTAGATGGAAAGCTAAGACCGATAAAGGGAGCCTTATCTTTTGCTTTAATGGCAAAAAAACACGGATTTGAGGAAATAATTTTACCCAAACAAAACGCAAAAGAGGCAAGCTTAATTAAGGAAATAAAAATTATTGGCGTGGAATCTTTACAAGAAGCTCTGTCTTATATAGAAGGACGGATAGAAATTTTAGGAGCAGAGTTTAAAGAACAAGAGATCCCCTTAAACCCGGACTATCCGGTTGATATTGGTTGGGTAAAGGGCCAAGAATATGCAAAAAGGGCACTGGAAATCACGGCGGCCGGTTCGCATAATTTATTTATGTTCGGTCCGCCTGGCGGGGGAAAATCACTTTTGGCAAAAGCCCTACCTTCTATTTTACCAAAACTAAATTTTGAAGAATCGCTGGAGGTTACAAAAATTTACAGTGCGGCCGGATTACTTGCGGAAAATCAGGCAGTTATAAGCTCAAGACCATTTCGCTCGCCACATCATGTTATTTCTGATGTTGCTTTAATCGGAGGAGGAAGCCCATTAAAACTAGGGGAAATAACTTTGGCGCACCGCGGAGTTTTATTTTTAGACGAGTTTCCAGAATTTCATAAAGACGTTTTAGAGTCATTGCGCCAACCCATCGAAGAAGGAAAAATTTCTATCTCAAGGGCAAAATATAACCACACTCTTCCTTCGCGTTTCATGTTAATAGCCGCCTCAAATCCGTGCCCTTGCGGATATTATAACGACCCGGAAAAAAACTGTACCTGTTCGCCTTCGCAGGTTTCAATGTATAGAAGAAAAATGTCCGGCCCTTTAATGGACAGAATGGATTTATTTATAGAGGTTCCGGCTGTAAAATATGAAAAACTAACAGCGGATGGACCAGAGGGGTACTCAGAAAACCAAAGCCGTGCCGTTAGAGAAAAAATTGAAAAAGCCAGAGAAAAACAAAAACAAAGATTCGCTGAAACAAAAATTCTAACAAACTCGGAAATGAATCTTCCTGAGATAAAAAAATACTGCGGACACGATGAAAAATCGCAAGATCTTCTGAAAAAATACGTTAACTCTGGAAAATTGTCTGCCAGGGGATATCACCGAATTTTAAAAGTTGCCAGAACGATAGCTGACTTGGCCGACTCCGAACAAATATGCTATGAACATATAGCCGAAGCCTTAATGTACAGAATCCGAGAGTAGTTCCAATAAAAAACAGCCCAACTATGGGGCTGTTTTTTATTTAACTATTTTAGGCTTATTGTTGCTCCCACGGCATACTTTGCCAAAGGATTTGTGGCTCCAATGACTTGAAAATGCAAATGGCATCCAGTCGCGTTTCCTGTGCGCCCCATTAATCCTATCCTGTCACCAACATTAACTTTTTGTCCTGGTTTTACAAAAACATTCTGGAAGTGGCCGTAATAAGTAACTGTGCCATTTGAGTGTAAAATTGTTACATAATTTCCCATACCCGCGTTCCACGCATTATTATACACTGCCCTTTGAACCACTCCGGAGGCTGCCGCATAAATTGAAGTTCCACAGCTATTAGCAACGTCTATGGCGTTGTAATAGTGGAGCCCTTGCGTGATGCGCCCTTGCGTCGGGAATATAAAGAAGTTGTCAGCCAAAGGAATTCGATTATTGTTTGTAACTGACGGCGCTGTTTTTGGTATTGTGCCTCCAGGAATAATTAAAATATCTCCAATATAAATATCATCTTGACTTACTAAATTATTGTAAGAAATTATACTTTGCGATTGAGCTTTATATGTTTGAGCAATTCCGGAAATAGTATCGCCAGATCTTACAGCATACAAAACACCATCTACGGGTAAAATAACCAAGTTTTGTCCAACCTTAACAATAGAAGAAGACGTAAGGCTGTTTGCCCAAAGCAAAGTGTTAATAGAAATTTTATAGGAATCTGCAATTGAATATATAGTATCGCCGGGCTGAACGGTGTAGTTGATTACTTCTTTTTTATCTTGAGTGCTCCCGCCGAATACATCTCCTAAAACCTTGCCCGACACTACCCGTGGGGTAGAGAGCCCGGCGACGGTATTGTCCTGCATGATCTTTAAGTCTGGCGTTTCTAGGGGGATCGCGTTTGTTTTGCTGGAAAATAGATTATCTCCGATTAAACTGGCGGATGCTTTATTAGAAAATGCATTAAAAAATGCGACATGGCTGTCGCCCAAATTTCCCATACTCGCCTGGATGTCGCATGATACACACATGCCCCAGAACAAAATAGCGGAGGATATAGCAAAATAAAACAAAGGGTTTTTAAGCAACCTCTTAGAATTAGCTCCCCTGCGTACGCTTTTAGTAGGATGCCAAACCCCTCTTATCCTTATTAAAAGTTTGTTAATTATCTTTAACAATTTAATTCAAGCTTACCATTTTCCAACCCCTCGGTCAAATAGTTATGCACTCATTTTTATTGTGCTATAATAACCCAATAAAGAAACCTTGAGTTCAAATTTCGATGAATTTGCTTTCTACAAAAGAAATAAAAAATCTGCTTAATAAACATGAGACCAGGCCATCAAAAGGGCTTGGACAAAATTTTTTAATAGATAAAAAAGTCTTAGAAAAGATAATCGAGTCCGCCGATATAAAACCAACCGACACTATTTTAGAAGTGGGGCCGGGCGTTGGAACTTTGACTCAAGAGTTGGCCCTAAAAGCAGAAAAGGTTATCGCCATTGAAAAGGATAAAACAATGGTTGAAATTCTAAAAGAAACTCTTTCCGATTTTTCCGCCGGAGGCGGATCCGCCCCCGGCGGAAAAAATATAGAAATCATCCAGGGAGATACTTTAACGACAGAGCTACGACTTCCTAAAAATTACAAACTCGTAGCTAATATTCCTTATTATTTAACTTCTCCATTAATCAGAAAATTTTTAGAATCGGAAAATCAACCGCAAGAAATAATTTTAATGATTCAAAAAGAGGTTGCCCAAAGAATCTGCTCAAAACCTCCAAAAATGAGCTTATTGGCGGTATCTGTACAATTTTATGCTGGTGCAAAGATTATTTCATTTGTTTCAAAAAATTGCTTTTTCCCCGCGCCAAAAATTGATTCTGCAATAATAAAAATAACCCCCCGCCTTCCACGCGAAAGCCGGGCTTTCGCGGAAAAATTTTTTACAGTTGTAAGGGCCGGCTTTTCACATCCTAGAAAACAATTAGCGGGCAACCTGTCAAAAGTCCTAAAAATTGGCAAAGAAAAAACTGTCGAGTGGATGGAAAAAAATAAAATAAAACCAAGCCAGCGCGCCGAAACATTAAGTATTAGTGATTGGATTAATCTAACGCTCTCTCTTACAGAAGCCACAGAAGCCCGGCATCTGTAAACAAGGTCCCGACGAAAACTCGGGCAAAGACTTGACAAATACTCTTGGTGGCATAGAATAAAGGTAGCAGTTAAGAATAGCGTGGCAAGCTTTGTGCGAGCCCTTCTTAACATTAAAAACTTACTCCTCAAGAAAGGGTTAAAACATGTCTACCATGCACGCCAGGCCCATCGGCAGATACGCCAGGCCCATCAGACGCAAAAAGAAAACGAGTGGCATGGCAATCATGGTGTTTGTAATCATGACTGTCATCTCCGTCTCTGCAATTTGTTACGTGGTATACCACGCTTCTGTGGCATACCACAGCAAAAATGCCAGTGGTATTAACCTAAGGTACTGGGACTCAAACAGCCCGGTGACGACACTCAGGCGATAACGCTAAACCATCTTCGGATGCCTCAGCGTTTGCCTAAACAATAAAGCGCTAAACCATCTTCGGATGATTGGGCGCTTTTTTATTTAAAGGTGTTAATAACTCTATTTCCTTGAAACTTATAAATAGTGTAAAATTAATAAAAGCTTCTCGGGAACGAAAATTTTTAATGGAAAAAAGTACCGCTCATAAATTTAATAAAGTTGCAAAAATTTATAATACGCCCATTTTCCAGTTTTATTATCTCTGGGCCCATAAATCTTGTTTAAACTTTTTAAAAGGATTTATTAAAAATGATTTTAAGGTATTAGATATCGCTTGCGGAACAGGAATTTTTCTAAAAAAAATAAACGAAAGATATAAGGGGGCTACATTGTCGGGGATAGACAATAGCGAAGAGATGATATTTGTCGCCAATAAAAATCCTGGAGCAATTAATTTTAATGTGGCAGGCGCAGAAAAAATTCCGTTTGAAGACAACTCTTTTGATTTAGTAACTATTATAGACGCCTTTTATTATTTTCAAAATAAAGAAGCCGCGCTAAAGGAGTGTTCTAGAATTTTAAAACGTAACCACTGTCTATTTATATTTCAACCGGCGGCTGATATTTTTCCAAAATTTATATTAAAACAAATCCAATTTATTTCTAAATTATTATTCTTTAATTTAGAAAGCTATTCTTCATTCCCTAAAATGTACGAATTAGAAAAAATGGCCGATGAAGCTAATTTAAAAATAGTTATAAAAAAGGGGATAATAAACAGATTTATTCTTTTAAAAAAGTTTAAAAATTAGTTAAACATTCAACCGTTGAAATTTATTAAGTTTATTTTATATCTTATGCTAAAAGAGAAAAACATACGAACTCACAAAAAAGATACCGGGGCTATATTTATCCCCTTATTAATATGGGGAGGAATAGCAGCCGCAGGCGCCTTGTCCGTATGGTGGTTCGGGACAAGTGCTATAAAAGGAGCCGCTTTAGATGTTTTAACCGCACTAACGACCTGGATCTCGTATGTGCTTCTTTATATAGCTAAGTTTTTATGTAGCATTTCCGCAGAAATGTTTGACAAGTCGTTAACCATGCTTGATAAAACAATTACAAAAGATCCAACGTTCACGAGCGGATGGAGCGTTGTTAGAGACTTTAGTAACATGTTTATTGTTTTGGGTTTTGTTGTTGTGGGCATAGCCACCGCCCTAAGAGTGAGAGAGTGGGAGGCAAAAAAGCTTTTATGGCCGTTGGTAATTGTTGCTCTTTTAATTAATTTTTCCGGCCTGTTTTGTGGCTTGATTATTGATGCTTCAAATATAACATCAAACTCTCTCATACAGTCTGCTGGGGTAAAGGGCGGACCGGCAGGAAGCGGCATGGGCTCGGCGTATTTCAAAATGATAGATACTTTTGCAGAAAACACTATGAAGAATGCTCCGCCGGGAAATGATCAGGAAGCCAATTTAAAATTTTTAGCAGCGATGATCCAGATTACATTTATATATCTCGTTGTTGGAGCTACTTTTCTTTATATGGCTGTTTTGTTTTTAGCAAGATATGGAGTGCTCGCATTTTTATATATTCTTTCTCCATTAGCTTTTACGTGTAAAATTTTTCCTATTTCAGCATCGCAAAAAATATGGAATGACTGGTGGCAAGGTTTCTTAAAATGGGCATTTATAGCAGTTGGAGGCTGTTTTGCATTATGGATAGCCAGTAATATGATGCAGAGCATGTTGGTTGCCCAATCATTAGAGGTGTCCTCTTTAATGGTTGTGTTAATATTCCTTGTTGTTGGATTTAAAATAACAACGAGAAGCAGTGGAGCTATGGCCGGCGCAGTTATAGGAATGGCGACCGGAGCCGCTGGATTTGCGATGGGAGTAGCTGGAAAGGTGACTGGGCGCTTAGCTGGAGCCACAGGACTATCAAGGCTTGGCAACACAATGAAAACTGGAGCAATAAAAGCAGGAGAAAAGATGGGATTAGTTGCTCCTGGTACTGCTGCTTCGTCTGAGGCCAAGAGGTTAGAAGAACCTAAAAAACGGTTGGCGTCCCTTAAATCTTCACAGCTTGCCAAAATCGCCACGCAAGGCACGGTTACCAAAAAACAAAGCGAAGACAGGGCTGCTGCTGCTACAATATTAGCAGAAAGAAAAGATCTCGATGAAATCAAAGACGAAAAACAGCGCATTGCTGCGGTTGCTCATGCCACTTCGTTCCCTGGAGTTAAGAGATCTGATTTTGAGAAAGCAGATTACCGCTTGGCAGATTCTGATCCTAAAAAAGTTGAAAAAATGAGAATTGCACGAGGGTTTGCAAAAAGCGCAGCGGGGACTGCAGCAGCACAACGAGTAGTACGGCACGAACAGTTAGAACAAAATTTACCGTCTATGTCCGCAGAACAACGAAGAAATATTGATACTACAGATATAACCGACAATCTTATATTAAGTGATAAATTTAACTCGGGCATAGTTAGAGATTTCAGAACAGCAAGCCTGCCACACAGAGCGCGGCTTAGGGCACTTGCAGCCGCTGGTGGGGCACTAGCGACTGCCATAACAGCCGCTCATGCAGCCGGCAATAATGCAGAAGAAAATAAATTGCTGTCAATTCGAACAGAGATTAACAGGTTGCCTTAATAATTTTGTAAATAAAATATGATAGATGAACAAAAAAACATACTTATAATATTTACGGAAAGGGCAGACCGAGTACTGTCAGATATTATAGAAAAATATTCGTTGCAGGAAACGGGCGAAGAGGTTTTTAAAAAATATGAAACAGGAAGATTTCCTAAAATAATTTTACTAGACCACTTAACAAGAGATTTCGCCCTAAGAATAATTTCAGAAAAAGATATGATAGCGTCTTTACAAAAAGACCTAGGGGCTACCCAACAAACTGCGGAACAGATATCTAAAGAAATTATAAATAACTTAGTCCCTTTAGTAGAAAGGGCTTCAGAGGATCAACTGGGTGATTATGGGCTCGCCAGACAATCGAAAACAAATAGTGGTGATACTATATTGTCCAAGGCTGAAAAAAAAACTAGCACCGATGGTGCAGTAGAAAAAGAAGCAATAAAAATACCCAAGGCCTCAGAAAAAACAGAAAAAAAACTGCCGGAAAAATTTAAAGAGACACAAAGAAAAACGCCAGATTCATATCGCGAACCAATCGAATAAAATTTTATAAAAAAATTGGGTGAGCTGATTTACAGCTCACCCACAGATGGATTACCATCGCCAGGTTAATTGCCCTGGCCTAGAGCTTTTTTATCTTGCTCTATTTTTTTTTGCAAACTATCATCGAGTTCGCGCATCTTTCGCTCACGCTTACTTTCCTTTTCGTCCTCTTTAGAATCACCCTTTCCGCCCTTGGCGTTATCAGAATTATCGCCGCCCTTTACGAGGCCGATGAGCGAGGCAACCATTGCGGTTACGGGCTCAAGGTTTGTGCCATCGGCATTGCCAACGCGCACATCTCTCAACCCCGACCCTGCACGGTCTCGCTTGGTCTGGTCACGAGCGTAGTCAAAGTCCTCCTTAAATCCGCCTTGGGCATTAGGAACACCCTTGAGCTCTGGGTTTTTCTTAATCTTTCTCGAAAGATCCTTAACTGAAAGGCCTGCGTTCATTGCGGCAGACTTTAGGATCCTTCCTGCAGTCTCCTCTGTGGCCTTGTCGGCATCCAATTGTGCCGCCCGCTTAGCCGTTGCCTTTTCCCGGAACCATGTAGGCGGATCTAACTGGATCACCCTCAATGCCACAACCCGAATTCCGTACTTCTTCCACAGTTCGTCTACAACAGAATCGGTACTCCCTTGCTGTGGATTTTTTGTGGAGTCACTGATATACGCCCACAGTAGTTCATCAAGGTCTTTTTTCCCTTTCTTTTTCTTCTCTTCGAGTTCGGTGAAGGCGTAGTTCTCAAGGCATTCCCTAATCGCCGGCCCAACTGACATCTGAATCATAATATTGTAGAAGTTGGTTGTCGCGAAGGTGGATTTGTAAGGATTGCTTACATTTGCCACTAATGTGGCATGGCCAGTGATTGGAATATTATCCCTGTCCTCGTAATTCTCAAAGGGAATAGCATAGGGATAATCTACCGCTGCCAAAAAATCTTTTTCTCCTTTGAGATCACGATTTTCGACCGTACCATTATCGGAGGATTTTTTGAATTTCATCTCATCCTTGGTAAAAATCCGGTCAATGCCCAGTGGCCGTAGCCAACCAACCCAACGCCAGCCACCCATCCACCTGGGATGTTTTGGCTTCTCGCCAGGAGCGAGCTCGGAGATATTCCCGTTGCTGTCCAGTTTGTGGCCCTCTTTAACAAGAATGGCCCTTTGGAATGCTCCACCGCGCACAACTATTCTGAACCTTCCTTCCTTCACTCCGGTGAAGCAATAAGCGAGGTAAATCGGGGTCAGCACCACGAGTGCCAACGCCACCAGCACAACCGCAAATGTTGTTAAGAAATCTAACATGGTATTCTCCTTTCGAGAGAAATGGATATCTATCCTTTGACGGCCCTCGGAACATCCGAAGTGCCGTTTTTGGGAAGGTTCACTATATATTTATTATATCATATTAAAACCCTGTTGTCAAGGTGTTGAGAACTGTTGTTGTCTATACTTTTTTATGCGTGTTATAATGTATTAATTCGTGAATTCTGTATTTTGAAGTTAGGAGTTAGAATAGAATAAAAAATTCAAGATTCGACATTCCAAATTCTATTCAGACTACAGAATACTAAATTCCGTATTCAATCTATGGAACAATATCCTATACCTCAATTTATTGAACAGGAGGGCAAAATTGCTTTCTTTATTTCTTTTCGACAATTTTTTTATCTTGTAGGAGCCGGCGTTATTTGCTTTTTTTTGTATTGGATTTTACCTCCTATTATTTTCTATTTAGTTGCAATTGTGCTTTTTATTGTTGCTCTGGCTCTTGCCTTTGGAACAGTGGGGGGCACACCGATATTAAATGTAATTTTAGGAGCAATCGGGTTTTCTATGGGAGGTAAAAACTATACATGGAAAAAGAAAGAATCTCCATATCCTTTTAAACCTATAAAAAGAACCCAAATCAAAAAAATAGAACAAGGCCCTGTTTTGCAAGCGCAAACCAGCCAACTAAGAAGAACCAAAACGCAAGTGGAACTAAAGACTAAATAAACAGCAGGCTACCAATGTACTAATATATTACTAATATACAAATAGGTGACGCAAGAATTTTCTACTACAAAAAACAAGGTTGACTTAATATATCCTGAACTAAGTTATAAAATTATTGGTATTTTATATGATGTTTTAAATGAGTTAGGTTCCGGACATAAAGAAAATTATTACCAAAAGGCGACATCCGCAGCTCTATTTAAATCTAATATTAGCTTTAAGGAACAGGTTTATTTGCCCATCACATTTAAGGATATAAATATTGGAAAATACTTTTTAGATTTTTTAATAGATGAAAAAATAGTATTAGAAATAAAGGCAAACGATCACTTTTCTAGAAAAAACATTGGACAAATATTTTCCTATTTAAAAGCCACTAATCTTAAACTTGGAATTTTGGCAAATTTTTCGGGCAATGAAGTAAAATTTAAACGCATTCTTAATATTCGTAATTAGTATATTAGTGATATATTAGTAAATTAGTAGCCTATGGAAAGCGCAACACAAGAATTTTTAGAAATACAGGATATAAGAGAAGGGGTTTTGCTTTTGAAAAATAATTCCATAAGGGGCGTTTTAATGGTTTCTTCTATAAATTTTGCGTTAAAATCAGAAGAAGAACAAACGGCCGTAGTTTATGCTTTCCAAAACTTTTTAAATTCTTTAGATTTTTTCTGCCAGATTGTTATCCAGTCAAGAAAAATAAACATCACTCCATATTTAGATAGCTTAAAAGATTTAGAAGAAAGACAGACTAATACTTTACTAAGAGAACAAACATCTTCATACAGAGAATTTATAAAAAATATGGTTGTGGGGGACACAATTATGACAAAAAACTTTTATATGGTTATTCCATATAATTTGATGGAAATTTTTGGATTGAAAGGTGGGTCAAAACAATTTAATATATTTAAAATGGGAAAACCGAGTGGCGCAAAAAATCAGCCCATGAAAGACGACGAATTCCAAAGATGCAAAACACAGCTTTGGCAAAGGATGGAATATGTGTCTATGGGTTTAAGAAGATGTGGGTTGGAAGCTGTACCACTAACAACACCAGAACTCATAGAGCTTTTTTGGTCTATTCATCATCCAGATCAAGCAGAAATTGGATATTACCCGGAAATTCTTCCTGAACTGCTTAAGTAATTACGAAACTACTAATTCGTACGAATATACTAATACGAATTCGTAAATTAGTAAAAATTGGTAAATTAGTAATTTTATGAATTTTTTAGATAATCTTTTAGGGAAAAAACAAGAGAACTTGGCGGATGATAAAATTTTCCAAGAGGAGGCTTTTGATGTAAGGGATATTATAGCGCCTCCATACATTGGAGTATTGCAAGACCACATAAAACTGGGCGAAAGACTTGCGAAATCTTTCTTTGTTTTTTCTTATCCAAGGTATTTAAACACCGGCTGGTTTTCGCCTGTTATAGACTTGAATACGCCAATGGATATTTCGTTTTTCATACATCCTGTCAGCTCAGAATTAATTTTAAAAAAATTAAGAAAAAAAATTACAGAAGTTTCTTCAGAAGTTTTAGAAAGACAAGAAAAAGGATTGATTAGGGATCCCGCTTTAGAAACCGCATATCGCGATATTGAAACTCTTAGAGATAATTTAATGACAGCCCAAGAAAAAATGTTTAGGTTTGGATTGTATATCACAATTTATGAAAATTCTGAAAAAGAATTAAGAGACACAGAACTCACGTTAAGATCAATTTTTGAATCAAGATTAATTTATATAAAACCGGCTCTGTTTAAACAAAAAGAAGGGTTTATTTCTTGTAGTCCTTACGGAATGGATTTAATAGAAGTCCATACGCCAATGGACACGGGGCCCCTATCAACATGTTTCCCGTTTATTTCTTTTGATTTAAGTTCCAATGAAGGAATTTTATACGGCACTAATAGGCACAACAATTCTTTGGTTTTATTTGATAGGTTTAGTTTGGAAAACGCAAACATGGTAGTTTTTGCAAAATCCGGTTCCGGAAAATCTTATGCTATAAAACTGGAAATTTTAAGATATTTAATGCAGGGAGTGGATTGTATTATTATTGATCCTGAAAACGAATATGAATTTTTAGCCGATGCTGTTGGCGGGGCATTTTTAAAAATTTCTTTAACTTCGCCAAACCATGTTAACCCTTTTGATTTACCACTGCCAGGGCCAGATGATAATCCCGAAGATATTTTAAGATCTAACGTTATAAACTTAGTTGGACTTTTAAGAATTATGCTTGGAGGGTTGTCACCAGAAGAAGATAGCGTATTAGATGAGGCGCTGACAGAAACTTATGCTGTAAGGGATATTACCGCCCAGTCAGACCCTAAAACTTGGGCAAACAACACGCCGTTAATGTCTGATTTCCAAGAAGTTTTAGAGAGTATGTCAGGAACAGAATCTTTGGTAAAACGTATTAAAAAATTTACCAAGGGAACTTTTTCTGATTTCTTTAACCAGCAGTCTAATATTTCTATTGAAAAAAGTTTTGTTGTTTTTGGAATAAGGGATATGGAAGAATCTTTAAGACCAATCGCATTGTATATTATTATGCGATATGTTTGGAATATGGTCAGATCTAAATTGAAAAAAAGAATTTTGGTTATTGATGAAGCGTGGTGGCTAATGCAATCAGATGACGGAGCTTCTTTTCTTTTTGGATTAGTGAAAAGGGGTAGAAAATATTGGCTGGGCGTTACAACTATTACACAGGACGTCGCCGACTTTATGCGGTCTGATTATGGAAGGGCAATTATCACAAACTCATCTTTACAACTTTTAATGAAGCAATCAACGGCAGATATTGATGTTGTGCAAAAAACTTTTAATTTAACCGAACAAGAAAAATATTTATTAATCGAAGCGGCGGTCGGAGAAGGATTATTTTTTGCAGGCAGAAAGCACGTATATTTATCAGTTGTGGCAAGCCAGACAGAAAACCAGATAATAACAACAAATCCTCAAGAGGTTCTGCAAAACAGAGAAGCAAAAAGAATTTTAGACTCCGCCCAAAATTAATCCTGTTAAATAATTTTCGTCAAAACCGAAAATTAAAATTTGGAATATTTTATTTAACTGGATAAAAAGATGGCCAAAAAAACCTGGAGAACAATTCTTTTTTTGGGAGCGATTTTTAGCTTTTTTTTAGGACACCCATTGGGTCGCGGTTTTGTTTTAGCATTTGAGGTTCACTATCCAACTATAGATATTCTTGGACAAACTTTTTCCATTAACGACACTTCTTCCTTGGGAGAATATATTTGTTATTTTTTTGGGTTAGGCACAAACCTGGCCGTTTTTATATCCGTTATAATTATAGCTTTTGGGGGAATTCTTTATCTTGTTTCCTACGGAAGGGGAAAATTCACAAGCGATGCTGTAGATTGGATAAAAGGTGGAATTTTGGGTCTTTTAATAGTTATTTCTGCATCATTAATAGCCTACACAATTAATCCAAATTTAACCGATTGTAAGGTTGGTATTTTATCATTAATTAATATTGGCTATTCTAATACATACCCCACCACAGAACCAAGTGCTCCCTGGAGTACATATCAAGAAATTCCTATTGGAAAATTAACTGAAAATCTTTTGACAAGAACAATGGATTGTTATGGCTTTGACCCGGAGGGAAATCCCGTTGCCGGAGAAAGAATAACAACCGAAGACTGTGGATTTTTTGGGGGTTGTCCCGAAGGACAAACTTGCGATAAAAAAACCAGCAAATGTTATATATCGGGTCCAACATATTTAAATCATGACCGAGCAGACTGTTTAATAGAGTTAATAGACGGTGCGCAAAAAAAGGGACAGATGATCGCGGGGCTATCAGATAAAATAACAGGGTTAATGAATACCTGTTCTTGTAGAATTAAAGATGCTCAGGGCAACGATACCAGTGAGAGTAAGTGCGACCCTGTTTGCGACCCATTAAACGGAGGGTGTGGACTTTTTTCAACGGGAAACCCCGCTGGAATAAACCAAGACTGTACTGGCTCCTGTAAAGGAGACTGTATAGGGGGAGCCTGCAAACAACCGCCAAACACAACAGACTGCTGTCCCCCGGGAGTTAAAAATCAAATTGAACACGGAGCAATTTCTTTATCTGTTGATGTAGGATCTGTTAATGGAGATAGTGGATCTTGTACAACTCCAAAAAAAGATTATAAAGGATTAGATGAATTTAGATGCCCAAACCCAAATGACGGCGATATTAAAACTCCGTGCTCTGGCATACCGGGATGGGTTGAAGAAAAGATCCAAGTGGATAATAAAACAATTATTACAATAAACCAAAAAAAATGGGAACTATTAAATTCCATACAACAACTGACATATTTTAGAGAAAAAACAGAAGAACTAAAACAAAGAATCCAAGCAGATAAAAATGAATTAGACAAGGCAAAATCTGCGCTAAATAACTGTTATATGGCAGTTCCGTATGTTGACCTTGTTAAAACTTACCAAACCACAAATCAGAAGGTTCGGCTTATCTCTATTACAAAAACATTTTCTGATCCGGAAACCAACGCGCCAATTGACGCTTCAAAATATTGCGCGGGATTTAATTATAATAATTCCAGTTGCCTTAAAAAATGCAACGACCTCTGCCCAGATACAAGCAACCAGGCCATCGGGTTTTATCGGCAAGAAACAGGCTCGTGCGCAAAAAACGATACGGCATGTTTAAATAAGGCCATTGAAAAAGCTTACCAGGAAAGACCTTGTCCATATGCTCCAAGCTCGTCTGATACTAAAACATTCGCAGGATGTATAACTGCGTGCGAGGGGGATCAGACAAATAGCTGCGGAAAAAAATATTTGTCGTGCTCTAACGAATATAATTTTTGTGAAGACCAGAGCACAAATAATTCACAATGTGTTATAGATAACTCTGATGTTTGTTTATTTGGCGGACAATCATTTCAAAATTGCGCGAACCAAACCACCGACCAGGGCAATACCAATTTTTGTATAGACAATGCTTACAAATGTAAAAATGGCTCTAATGAATATGCGGGATATATAGATTGTATTAAGCCAAACGCAACATCTACCACAACTGATCCTTTAACTAAGGCATTAAAAACCTTAGGGTTTGGACAAGACGATATAGATGTTTTATCTCAAATTTTAAACCCAGTTAATGTTTTAGACCTAACCAAAAATCTTAATGTCTTATCTATTATCCTGCGGAAAGCAGGAGTGCCACAGAATGATATCGACGCGCTCAAAGGTGGGAGCATTTCTCCCGCTTTGACTAAGGGCTTAAAATCATTAGGACTAACACAGGGTGATATTGACACTTTGTCCCAAAATTTAAACCCAGTTAATGTTTTAGACCCAACTAAAAACCTAACTAATGTTTTAACTAACATCCTGCGGGCAACAGGAGTGCCACAAAACGACATCGACGCACTTATAGGCGGTGCTAATCCTGTTAATATTTTAAACCGCATATTAGGGATCACGGGATCTGCGAATATTGATTGTTCACAAGACTATTCGGCTTCATTTTTATTTGAGCATCCGGAATGCCAAAAATGCACAAGCCCATATATTTCACTGCCTAATGGTGGTGGGAAGTGCCAGGACGTATATCCTGAAACCGCAAAGTGCCCAACTTCTTCTAATTGTCCTGCATGCCCGTGCGACCAGATAGACGCCACTCTCAAATCTTATGTTCCGGTTGAAAGTAGCCAAAAGGTTGCAGGCGAAGATATTTATTACACAACGGAACAGCCAATTTTAGCCCACCAGATAGTTGGACCCCAATGCAATAAATATTCCCGCAACGATGATCCTTTAACTTTTTATTGCCAAAACAATTGGTGGTTAGATCCAAATAGGGAAATAAGCGGAACAACACCAATAGGAACAGAAAAAGTTTGTCCTAAAACAAGAGAAATACCTGTTGGTCAAACCGTTGATAATGCTGAAAATTGGGCCGTCGGTTTAATAAACAGCGCGAATAAAATGCAAAATGACATACAGGACATAATTGGCGAGATGTATATAATAGGTAGGGCAAAAGATCCAGAAAATCCAATAAAAGATTACTGTAAATGCAATGCAAAATATGTAAGTGAGGAACCAATTTGTGAAACAGACTGCCAATATTGGCAAGTAATCGTGCCACCAGACACGTTCTGTGGCTGTGGTCTTGTAAAATGTAAAGGAAGCCCGTGTGATCAAATTACAGATTATTTGGCACAGCTTTGGGATTATTATAGAAAATTCAAGCTCGATTTTACTAGTTTTTATATAAATGCCCTAAAAGAACCCAGAAGCGATATTATGAAGGAGTTAACTTATTCTAGGCAGACAACAAGCAGTTGTAGCTTAATATCCAATAATTCCGATTCTCAAAACAGGTTATTAAGTTGTACAAGGGTTGAAGACGAATTAATTTCTCCTATTACCACCGGCAAAATAACAATTAACGGCGAAACCGCAAACTCTTATTGTTATGGAAAAGAAGTAGGTAAACTTTTTAGTGTGGATCCGTCAAGTAGCCAATACTTATCGCAACAAAACCAACCACCCTCAATAGATAACTGGTTTTGTTGCCAAGAATATCAAAAAACTTCCGGTGCGCGGGGCGCCGCCGCTCAATAATATTTGATAATTATAAAATAATAAAATTAATAAAAAATATGAAAATTATAATTAGTATAAAAAATAAGTTTTTATTATTTTTAAGTTTTTTAATTGTCTTTATTTTTTCCAGTATTGCTTTCGCTTCCGCTTTAGAGGTTCCTCTACCTGGACTGAAAAATAATCCTTCTCTTTCAGAATATGTGGTATATTTATTTGGATTTATTATTTCTATCGCGGGAGTCATAGCCTTAATATCTTTTGTTGTGGGAGCAATCGGATTAATAAATCCTAACGTTGAGGCCCATGGCGATGCTAAAGACCGGATGATAGGAGCTGTTTTGGGTTTAGTACTCACGGCTTGCGCCTTTTTAATTTTACAAACAATTAATCCTAATCTTGTATCGCCAACCTTAACACCTCTACCCGGCGTAGCGGGAGTTTTTTATACTAATGGAAGTGAGAAAGCCGCCGTGTCTGACCAGGTTGGAGATGTAGCAAAAAGAGGAGATGATTTAATAAAAAATGGATATAATAAATTACTTCTTGATTGCACTAATTCTAATGGATCGAACGACCCGGTGCTTTTAGTCTGGGAATTTCCCAAGGCAGGTTTTCAAGGAAATGACAGTAATTATAGTGGAGCCAGTGTTAAAAGAATAGGTTGTGGAGAAAGCGAAGACATTTCCAGCCTTGGTTCTTTTAAGTGGGCATTTGAAACCCCCGGAGTTTATTATTATTTGGGCGCGAATTGTGGCGGGCTGGGTTCTAGTGTGGTCACCAGCTCCCAAAACAGCATAGAGGCCCCGTTTAGGGGGAATATAAAATCAGTTAAAATTGTTAATAACCCAGCCAAAGACCTTTATTACGGCGTTATTTTTCACGCAAATGCCGGACTTGAAAATGGCGGTGCGTGTAGTCTCCCAATAACAAAGAATGATTGTAACCCAATCGGCATAAATAACTTAAATCCCTTTGCCGCTGATATTTTTTTAATGAACAAAACCCCGGCTACTTCCGGAACCGGAGTAATTTTTTACAGCGAAGCTTATGGTTGGAACACGGGCATTAGCGCCGGAAAAAAAATATTAACAAACACAGATATAGCGGCGCGCAATGGAAGTTATGAGACGTTTGCGTCAGAGTTATCTTTTGATTATACAAACATTAATAGGCCGGAGGCATATAAACATAAATGTAACCCTAACAAGCCTTCCGACGCCGAAGGTAATAAAGAGGGGGTTGATTGCTCCCAAAATGGTTGTGAAGCATTCGAAGATTGTATGGGATCTATAAAAATAAACGGGAGATATTTAATTAAGATTACTTGGATGGATAAAAGTTCTATTTGGGGCCCTTGTCAAACATTTACTCAGGATGTCGAAGAGTTAGATGCTAAACAAATTGGAGGCAGTAAAGCATATTTTGTTGATGTAATTGCTACAAACTAACAATTAATGGCAATGAAAAATAAGTTTTTATTATCTTTAGTTTTTTTTATCGCTTTCCTTTTTCTAGGGGCTAATTTTGTTTTTGCATTAGAGGCCAAGTATCCTGATATACCCGGCCTGCCAAGCTTAAATGGAGGCAGTCTTAATATCAGCTCATATATCGGATATTTTTTTGGGTTTTTAATTTATGTAGGAGGAGTGTTGGCCTTAATCTCTTTTGTTGTGGGAGCAATTGGGCTAATAAGCCCCAATATAGAATCCCATAACGACGCCAAAGACCGAATGAAAAACGCCCTTTTGGGATTAATATTAACGGCTTCCTCTTTTTTAATTTTGCAGACAATTAATCCTACTTTTGTGGCGCCGACTATGACGTCATTACCGGGCGTTGCAGGAATTTTTTATACCAATGGAAGTGAAAAAAAACCGTGCCCGTCAGAAAATCCAGATACATCAACTATTCCGCAGGGATTTAACAATATCCAATACATCTGCTCAGGAAGCGACCCTGCGTTATTAATTTGGATGTTCCCGGATAAAAACTTTGAAAACTACCAAAAGGCCAGCGTAAAAAGAATAACTTGCAATAATACTATTCCAATTGGCGAAGGATCTTTTCAATTGGCGTTTGAAACTCCCGGTATTTACTATTGCTTAGGAGGGTGCGGAGGCGACAATATGTGTTCAGGATATATGTCTAATGCGATCAGCTCCTCACAAGATGTTATAGACGCGCGGTTTAGCGGTAAAATAGGAGCCGTAAGGGTTGTTAACGACCCGGAAAACAACACTTATTATGAGGCTATTTTTCACCAGCAGACAGGACTAGATAATGTTGGCAAATGTTCTTATCCCATACCTGCGGAAAATAATAATCAAAAAATCGTGTGTGAGGGTCTTGATTTTCCCAACGCTTCCGCCGTAAATATTTTTATGTGGAATAAAGGACCCGCATCAACCAGTGGTGGTGGCGTTACTTTTTATAGCGAGGCTTATGGGGCCAGTATTGGAACGCAAAACAGAGGAGAGGGTTTTTGCGCCATTAATAATGATAAAATAATCGGCCTCTTTTCCGTAAAATCCGACAAACTTGTTTTTAATAGCGGTAATTCTGTTTATAGTTGCGGTTATTCCGAGAAAACCATGTCACAATATAAAGATCTTTATAAAACCTTCAGCGAAAGACACGGATCAATAAATATTAAGGGGAATTATTTGGTTGGCTTGTTCAGCAGCCCGAACACGGGTGGCGCATACTGCCAAGTTTTCGAAGGTGATGCCAATAATTTAAACATGGAACCGTTTATTGCATCGGGACAATCCATAGAAAGTATTTATATTCTTCCTAAAAAATAGACTCCTGTTATAATCTAAAAAAACAAAGTTGATGCCCAAAAAATATATAAAATTTTTATTTGCCATTATTTTTTCTACCATTCTTTTATGTGGTATTTTTTCCTATTTTTTAGTAAACAAAAGTTTGGCGGCGGGACTAGAAGTAAAAACCTATCCCACAATAGCCGGAAAAACCGTAACAGCCGAGACAAAGCTGCCAGATTTTATGGTTTATCTATTTAACGCCGGGATGATTTTAGGGTTTGGCTCTGTTATTATTTCCCTGGCTTTGGCTGGAGTAATGTATATATTGTCTCCCATAGACCCCGGCGCCGAATTTTTATCTCGCGCCAAAGACCGTGTCTCTGGAGCAATATCGGGTTTGCTTGTTTTAATTTTGACATATCTGATTATAACCACTATAAATCCCCAACTTAGTGTTTTTAAACCGAGTGACCCACTAGAAACCCCTCAAATATCACAAACAGAAAAAACAGCCCCGGGCGTATATTTGTATAAAGACTCCGGATGCTCTAATAAAGACGCCGATGTGTATGCATCAAATGTCGGCGACTTGGGCTCATTGAGAAAAGATGTAAATTCCGTAAAAATAGTCCCAGATTCAGATAATGACACTTATTATTTTTCTATCTTATATGAAACTATAAATTTTCAAGGAAAGTGCCAATATATTAACCCGGATAATAGTTGCCAGAGAACAAGCCTTTCTGCTTCGTCGGCATCTATTTATAAATATAATTTTGACCCCAACGGCGATGGAGTGTATTTTTACCGCAAATCATACTTTAACCAAGAGGGCGGATATTTATTTATTCCAAACGATGATATTGGAGACCTAAATAGAAGGGGCCCATATGCAAATAAATTAGACCAATTACAGTTTATAGGTGTGCCAGAAGAGGAACAAGATTGTATAAAATATGACGATAAGGGGAAGTGTGCCGAAAGGGCTATCCCAACTCTCGCTGGAGAAAATATTTCCTCAATAAAAATACGCGGGGATTATCTTGTTTTACTCACCTATGCCGGACCAAAAGAATCGTGTGAAGACGTTGTAAACACCTCGTGCCAAGAATTTCCTACACCAGATGATATAAATAAAACCGGACCACAACAAATAAAATGGGAAGAAATTAGAAACTATAACGGAGTAATTCCCAATTGTTTAACTATTATCCCAATATAATTTTTAGCAATAAACAATAAAAAACCGCCCTGAGTTTATCGAAGGACGGTTTTTTATTGTTTGATAATTATTTAGCCTTCCCCGTTAGAAGTCTTGAGTAAAAATTATTATTTCAATAATAATTTTTACATACTCATTCCAATGTTTTTTATTATTTGTAATTTTGACTTGCTAAAAATTTTATAGAACTATCCAGACTTCTAACGGGGCTTTATAATAATATGCCTATCTATCCCATATCCTTGGCTTTCTGTCAGAACGTCTGTTCTTTCAGATAATTCTGCGTGTATAATTCTCCTCTCGTAAGATGACATCGGCGGAAGCGCCTTTTCCCCTTTATTTAAGGCCACCTGATCTGCCAACTCTCTGGCTGTGCTTTTTAAATATTCTGTTTTTTGCTTTTTATAATCATTAATGTCTAAATTTAAATAAAAAACCCCTTGCAATCTCCTGCTTAAAATGGCCCTTAAAAGACGCTGAATTTCAAAAAGAGTTTGGCCTTGCTGGCCGATCAAAATTTGGGGCTCGTCTAGTTTTAAACTTAAGTCGACTATTTCTATTTTCTCTTCGGACACATCCTGTCCTCCTCCGAGTTTTTTTTTGGCAGAGGTCAAATCAACACTCATATTAGAGGTTGGTATTGTCATCTTCTCAAAAAATTCCTCTGCTATCTGTTTAATTTTATTTATTTTTTCGGATTCTGACATATCTCTAATTATTTACCGACTCTGACTTATTGTTCTTTTTAAAAATTAAATACTGCTGAATTATAGAAAATAATCCGCTGGTTGTCCAGTATAATCCTAAAGCGGATGGTAAACCTATTAATATAATAATTGTAAAAACAGGAAAAAAGTAAAGTGTCTGCTTTTGCATCATTTGAGAAAAGTCAGCCCCCTTGCCCTGCACACTACTCTTTGAATTGGTTTGGGGAATTAGCATTTTTGTCTGGAAATATTGTACTAGACCAGCCAAAATAGCCAACACCAGATTTGGTTTAGATAAGTCTATTATATGCAAAAATAAAGGATTTATTTGCCCGGGATTAAAAATAAATCCATATAGGGCGCTTAATTCTTGAGGATTAACTCCACCCCAAAAAACCCTGTAAAGGGCAATTAATATAGGAATTTGTATAAGGCCTAAAAGAAGTCCTGAAAAGGGATTTATTTTTTCTGTTTTATATAAATTTAAAATCTCTTTCGCCTGCTTTTCTTTGTCGTCCTTGTGTTTTTTTTGCAACTCTTGAATCTTTGGTTGCAACTCTTGAAGATTCTTTTGGGATTTGACGGCTTTGGCTGAAAATGGAAAAAGTATAACCCTAATTATTATAGTTAAAAGTATTATAGCTATACCAAAGTCGTGACCGGGCACATAATTATATAACAATATAAGAAAGTTAAATAATGGCTGGTATAGTGTAATATAGAAAAAACTTACTATGGATTCAAACATTTTACTTTTAATTTTTAATTAATAACCCTGTCTTAATTAGGGCGCTTTTTAGAGCCTCTTTTATTATGGAAAAGTCTTTTTTCTCTATGCCAGATAAAGCAATTAAAATTAAGTCTGTCCCTAATTTTATATTCTTTGTTTCGGCTCCGACCGCCTCGACCAGCCTCCTTCTAATTTTATTCCTTATTGTGGCCTTTTTTGAGACTTTTAGGCTGACTATAAATCCAAATCGATTTATCCCTAGATTATTTTTTACTGTTTTTAAAATAAAAAGATTATTTTTAAAGCTTTGGGACGGCTTTACGGCCCCCCTAAAAATAACTTCGAAGTCTTTCTTTTTTTTAATTCTATTTTTTTTTGGAAGCATTAAACACTTATAGGGCTATCTTTTTTCTTCCTTTCCTCCTTCTTTTTTGTAACACCTGCCTGCCGGTTTTTGTTTTTTTTCTTCGCAAAAAGCCGTGAGTGTTGGCTCTTTTTTTCTTTTTCGGCTTATATGTTATGCTCATTGTATGTATTTTTTAATTAAGTATAATATTAATTAGTATAGTTTAAAAAATCGGAAATTACAAGGCGCCGTTGTTTTTATTCTGGTTCTAATATTTTACAACATTTTAAAAAATGTTATAAAATATTTATTGTGCGTCTCCACATAGACGGACCGCACAAGTTATACACAGTTTAATAACAGCTCTCTTCGTTTTGTTTCTATTTGACAAAGCCCCAATAAAAGAGAAAAATATACTTATTAGAAACTCTTTCTTAAACTGCGCACAAAATTACAACAATTAATTACTTGGTCGATAAAAAATAAACTTTAACACCTCTCGCTTCAAATTATGGATAATCTCGAGCTTTGGCAGTCGGTCTTAGCGCAAATGCAGTTTCATATATCTAAGGCCAATTTTGCTACCTGGTTTCAAAACACTGAAATTATTTCCAAAGACAATGAAAAGATAATAATTTCAGTTCCAAATGCGTTTTCCAAGGAATGGTTAAGTAATAAATATAATAAACTAATCTTAAAAACCCTACACGATATAGATGACTCTATAAAGGATTTAGATTTTATTATAAAACCCCAATCTTCAAGAACCACCCCTGATATAACCGGTCACACGGGTGGGCGTCCGGGAACGCCCGAGAGTGAAAAACAGGAAGACACTCAATTAAAATTTGAAGAGTTTAAAATAAACAAAGAAACAAACCTCAATCCACGATATACTTTTAATAGTTTTGTGGTTGGGTCATTTAATGAGTTGGCCCATGCGGCCGCCCTAGCCGTAGCCGACAACCCGGGGTTCACATATAATCCATTATTTATTTACGGGGGTACTGGACTGGGTAAAACACACTTGATACAGGCTATTGGAAATAAAATAAATGACGAAACAAAAAAGAAAAAAGTAAAATATATCTCTTCAGAAAAATTTGTTTCGGGTATTGTTTCTGCTATTAGAACAAACAGTATGGAGGCTTTTAAAGCAAGCTTAGCGCCTATAGATGTTTTAATTCTAGATGATATACAATTTATTGCCGGTAAAAACAAAAGTCAGGAGGAGTTTTTTCATGTTTTTAATTCTTTATACGAAAAAAATAAACAAATAATTCTTTCTTCTGATAGACCACCAAACGCTATTGCCGAGCTAGAAGAAAGGCTAAGATCTAGGTTTGAGGGTGGCATGATCGCAGACGTTAGTTTGCCAGACTATGAAACAAGGCTGGTAATTTTAAAAACTAAACTGCAAGAAAAAAACATAGACGTGCCTGAAGATATTTTAGATTATATCGCCACTAATGTTAAAAAAAACATAAGAGAATTGGAGGGCGCCTTAAATAAAATATTAATTTACAGTAAAATTAACCAAGAGCTTAATATAGAAACCGCTAAAAAACTACTTAAGGGTTTTATTTTTTCTCCTTTTGATGTGGCAAATTATAAAAAAATAATAGAAACTGTGGCTAAATTCTACAACTTAGAGGAAAAAAACCTGTTTGACCCCACCAGGCGCAAAGAAATTGTAAGGCCCAGGCAAGTCGCAATGTTTTTATTAAGAAGAGAATTAAAATATTCTTTCCCAGCTATAGCAAGAAAATTTGGGGGTAAAGATCACACAACCGCTATTTACGCATATAAAAAAATATTACAAGAAAACGAAGAAAATAATAAATTAACCGAGGAATTAAATTTAATAAAACAGAGGATATATAGTGGATAAATAAAGAGAATATGTGGTGAATAAATAGTGTTAAAAAGGATTATAATTTTAACAATAAAAACATACATTATAAAATATATTACTTATTATATTTCTCTATCCACATTTTTTTCACAAAAAACTTTAAGAACAAATAAAAACATCTACACTTAGTTTTTTATAAAAAATAGTAAAAAATAAAATACATAATAATAATAAGTTTATTTAATTAAAGAATTAATTAATAATTATGAAAGTAGAAATTCTAAAAGAAAACCTTAAAAACGGGTTGTCTATGGTCGAAAAAATAGTTGGTAAAAATTTATCGCTACCGATTTTAGATAATGTTTTAATAGACACAGAAGATAGTTTTTTAAGTTTAAGCTCAACGGACCTAGAAACTGCCATAAAGTTGTGGATACTTGCTAAAATTATAAAAAAGGGAAAGGTTGTGGTTCCCGCTAAGTTTTTTTCAAGTCTTGTTTCTTCTTTGCCAAACGAAAAGATTATATTGGAAGAAAAAAAACAAGGATTATCCGTTGAGTGTAAGAGCTTTAAAAACCAAATTCAAGGATTTAATCCAGAAGAATTTCCCCTAATCCCAGAATTTAAAGACGCGGATTATTTAGAGGTTGATAATAGAATTTTTTGCCAAGGTTTATCTCAAATAGTGGATGTTGCCTCCCCCTCCCAATCAAGGCCGGAAATTTCTGGTATTTATTTTATTTTTTCTAAAAACACTATAAAAATAGTTGCCACAGACAGTTTTAGGCTGGCAGAAAAAAATATTATTTTAGAAGAACCAGTTCAAAAAGATGTATCGTTTATCCTGCCCCAAAAACCAGCCAGAGAGTTAATTAATATTTTAAGTGGCCCAGTGGGATATCCGGAAGGAAAAATAAAAATATATTTTTCTCCAAACCAGACATTATTTGAACTTCCAATGAAAGATGCACCACACCCGCAAGTCCAGGTTGTTTCTAGGCTGATTGAGGGCGAATATCCTAATTATGAAGAGATTATTCCTAAAAAGTTTAAAACGCACGTGGTTGTAAAAAGAGATGAATTTTTGAGCCAAGTTAAAACAGCCTCCTTATTTTCTGGAAAAATTAACGAGGTAAAAATTAAAATAAATCCTCAAGAGAAAGAAATCCAAATTTTTGCCCAAGACCCGGATGTCGGTGAAAGCCAATCTAATATCCCCGCAAAAATAGAAGGAGAAGTAATAGAGGCCTCTTTTAACCATAAATTTTTAATAGATGGATTGTCTAATATTAAAAGTTCAGAAATTATATTTGATTTAAGTAAAGAAGAGGGGCCCTGTATATTAAAACCCGTTGGAGATGCGAGTTATATTTATGTGGTAATGCCCATTAAGTCCACGTAATTATATATAAATAAAAAACAACCCTAATCGTTTCGACTGGGTTGTTTTTTATTATAAAAATATTACTGCTGACACAGCGCTCCGGTTGTAGGATTATAAATAGCTCCCGCTGTGCACCCAGTGATTAGTGATGAAGTTTGGGTTGTTTTTCCTAACCAATTATCTATCCCCGCCTGCCACAAAGAATATTGAGGGTCTGTTTGGGGGTTTTCTGGTTGCGATCCTAAAATATTATTTTTATTAACATAATATAAAATGGTGCGATTATTGTTTGATGGTATTTGTCCCATCAATGCGGGGCTTCTATTTGTGATAGGATTCGGCGGAGTAAAATTTTCAATAGGATTTGATGAAACTATTTTTTCCATAACCTTATTCCACATAGGAGCCGCTATTCCGACACCCTCGTCATTTGTTGGATGGTTATTATTATTACCCGTCCATACGCCTACAACTGCGAAGGGGGTATATCCCATTGTCCACCCGTCAACAAAATTTTGAGTAGTTCCTGTTTTAGCAGCTACTTGATATCCTGGTAAATACAATGGAGAGTTGGCGCCAAAAACCGGAGCTCTAGCGTTATTATCAGAAAGAATATTATTTATTTGTCTCGCAGTTTGTGTGTCTAAAACCTTTGTCGGCTGGCCCTGGTTTTGCTCAATAATATTACCGGCAGAATCAGTTATTTTTAAAATACTTACCGGAGATAGATAATTACCCTCTGTTGCAAAAACTCCATAAGCAGAAGCCATTTCCAATAAATTAACATCTCCTCCTCCAAGTACTAAAGATAATCCATAATTATTAACATCTGTGAGCGTTGTTATTCCAAAATCCTTAGCTGTTTTTAGGGTGTTTGAAATTCCGGCTAAATAAAGAACCTTCACGGCTGGTATGTTTAATGAACAGTCGAGGGCTGTGCGTAGGGTAACCGCCCCCCTATTTCTTCCGTCATAATCTTGCGGATTATAGCACGCCTGTCCATATATATCCGTTTCAGCGTTTCCGCCAGGGTCACAATTAGGATTAAATTCGGTTTTTACATCCCATACAATAGTATCTGGGGTTAAGCCTTTTGCAAGGGCGGTGGCATATGCGAAGGGCTTAAAAGATGATCCAGGTTGTCTTTGTCCCATTGTGGCTACGTCATATTTAGGATCAAACAAACAACTTCTCGTTGCTGTTTCATCACAACCCTCAGGATAAGGGGCGGCAAAATAATCTTTAGACCCTATTAGCGCTAAAATTTGGCCATTTCTCGGGTCAATAACAACCATAGCGGCGTTATTGGCGCCCTTACTTAGGTTTGTTTTATCCGCATCTTTTATAACCTGTTCTGCATATTCTTGAATATCCCAATTTAAGGATGTATATACCCTAAGGCCTTTTTCTTTTAAATAATCTTCGCCATATTTTTCATCCAGATATTTTTTAACATACAAAACAAAATCGGGCGCCTTTATAGACATTTTACTTTTTGAAAAGTTTATTTTTTCGTCCTTGGCCGTACCCAATTCCTCTGGAGTAATATACCCAAGCTTCTCCATTTTTTCTAAGATAATATTTTTTCTTTGTAGAAGTTCTGCTTTATTCGGACCATAAGGAGAGTAATAACTTGGAGCCGGGAGCATGGCGGTTAAAACAGCTGCCTCGGCCAAAGAAAGGTCTGATGCCGGCTTATTAAAATAAGTTTGACTGGCGGCCTCCGCTCCGTAAGCATTTCCCCCAAAGGGGATTTCATTTAAATACCATGTAAAAATTTGGTCTTTAGAATATCTTCTTTCCAGCTCTATACTTAAAACAATTTCTTTGATTTTTCTTGCAATACTCTTTTGGTTTGTGAGATACACGGATTTTATTAATTGCTGGGTTATAGTTGATCCGCCCTGGTTTCTAGATTGAGAAGTTAAATCAATCCATGCGGCTCGCATTATACCCCCAAAATCCACTCCTCCGTGCTGGTAAAATCTGGAGTCTTCTGAGGCTAAAACGGCGTGTTTTAAATTATCTGAGATTTTGTCGAAAGAAACTATCTCCCTTTTTTCTTCTCCATAAATATCATATAAAAGAACCTTGCCGGTGTTGTCATAAATTTTGGTTGACTGTATAAATGGTGTTTCTGTAAACTTTTCCGGCCGTGGGAGATCCCAAGTGTAATAAACAAACAATGCTAAAAGTAATAAACATCCGCCCAAAAATAAAAACGCCAAATATTTTCCGGCAGTAAGCAGTGTTTTTTTGTTTATTTTTTTATAGAGGTTTTTAATATTTTTTATTTTCATATTGTGCTTATTTTTATTATTTTTTGTGGCAATACCGCGGATTGCCGGCTCTCACAGCCCCCCCCCCACGGCATTTTTATATTATACCCCTAAAAAATATTTCGTAAAAGAAAGACGAGTGCCCAGATTCATATGCTATCATTAAACAAAAAAACCGTCCATAGGCGGTTTTTTTGTTTAATAAACAATTTTACTTATTCTTCTTCTGCCGGTGAGTCATCGTCGTCGACAGCTACTTCGTCATCTTCCTCTTCTTCTTCATCGCTATCTGTATCCAAGTCGTCGTCAAAATTACTGTCTTCGAGGTCTTCGTCTTCGTTGATAAACCTAGTTAAAAATTCCTCTTCCATTTTTTTTATTTTGTCCCTTTGATAAGTTCAGTTGTCCACTGGACTTATTAAGAGGGCCAATAATTTATATATTACCTATCTGTTGCCCTTTATTATATTTTTTCACAAACTATTGTCAATACCTCTTTTTCCACAAGTCGTAAAAAGGTTTTTTATAAAAATAAAAGAGGATATTAATATGTTTTTATTGCGGCGCAAATTGCCACCCCAATGGCGTCAAAAGCGTCGTCTTTTTTGCGGTTATTCTTTTTTAAATCAAAGTGTCTTATATCGACAGTTTTTTTAATCATTTCTTGAACCTGTTTTTTTTCTGCCCGGCCGTATCCTGCAATAGTCATTTTCATTTGTAGCGGAGTAAACTCGAAAATCCGTAATTTTTTTTCTGCAGCTGCCAATAATATTACCCCCTTGGTTTGGCTCACAGGCATTACGGTTTTAAGATTTTTAAAAAAGAATAAATTTTCAATAGACATAACGTCCGGTTTATGTTTTTCTATCAGTTTTGTTATTTCTTTGTATATTTTTTTTAATCTTTCGCCCGTTGTAGCAAATTTATCTGTTATTATGCAACCAAAATCGACAACCTCAAAACATTGGTCCGGGTTGCCCGTGGGCCGTTTTTTAATAATAGAGTATCCTACTATTACTGACCCTGGATCGATTCCAATAATAATCATGAGTGATCAGTTTTTGATATTTGAGTAAATATCGTTTACGGCGTCATTCTCGTCTAGAGCCTCAAAAAGTCTTTGAGTTTGTTCTTTGTCCTTTTCTGAAAGCTCTACTTCTTCTTTTGGAACTAAGTCTATGGAAGTAGAATCAATTTTTAATCCCTTATCTTCTAATGTTTTTTTAGTTGCCTCCAGTTCTTCTGGCTTTGTATAAACTTCTAATATGTCTTCTTGCCATTTAACATCTTCTGCCCCAGCCTCAATAGCCGCCAGCTCTAATTCTTCTTTCTCTTTGTTTTCTAATAAAATAGCTATAACTCCTTTTGCATCAAACATCCATCGTACTGCTCCCTCTCCCGCCATTTTCCCGTTGTTTTGGTTTAGTGTGGTTTTTATTTCGCCTAGCGTCCTATTTGTATTATCTGTAATTCCATTAATTATTAGGGCAATTCCTCCGGGGCCGAACCCCTCATAAGAAACGGACACCAAGGCTTCACTGGCCAATTCTCCTGTGCCTTTTTTAATTGCCCGATCGATATTATCCTTGGGCATGTTCATATTTTTAGCCTGTTCTATAATGGTTTTTAGTTTTGAGTTTTTTTCCGGGTCTCCAGATCCCCCGCCCTCTTTAACGGCTATTGTAATAAGTCTGCCATATTTAGAATATATTTTACCTTTTTTTGCGTCATTGGCCATTTTTGTGGCCATAACTGTTTTTGCATGACTATGTCCTGACATATGAACGAAGTGAGCACTCAGCACTAATTTCCGTGGTTAGTTTTTAAGGTCACACTTACAAAGGAAATTAGTGTTGGGTTTCTCGTTTATTGCGAAAAACTCGAAATTTAATAAATAATACAGCTCCAGCTAAAAGTAAAGTTATCGCCAAAACAGTAAAAAATAAAAACCAAGGATTTTTTGTGCTATGAAATATTTCTTGATTCTTAAGTGTGTTTTGGCCAACATTTACCAGGCCGGCGACGGTATCCTCTTTTTTAACAGAAATATTTTTATTTGACAAGGTTTTTGTATCAACAACAATATTTTTAGTTCCTGCGGTTAGGACCGTGCTCCAGGCCCACGACCCAATAATTTTGTTATAAGATTGGCCTAAGGGGGCTTTTATATAACTTACAGAATCAATAATTTTGCCGTCTGGTGTTAATAGATTTATCCCATCTTCATCATTATTCAGCATTATTTTTGTTTCGGGCCTTTTGAAAACTAAAAATCCATAGGATAGAATTTTTGCCTGTCCTGAGCCTGTCGAAGGGGTTTCTTTTTTAATAGTGTGTGTTTTCGTTGTGCCGGTTGTGTCCTGGATTTTCCAACCCGATAAGTCAACCTCAAAGCTGTTAGAGTTATATAATTCAATCCATTCATCAGTTTCATCCGGTCCTTCGGGGTTTGGTAGAATTTCATTTATAAATATGCCAGAGGGGTAAGGTGCTGTCTCTGTGGGGTCGCTAGGCGCGTCAGCTGGCTCTGGGGGATCGGTTTCTGCAGGGACGGTGTTTTGTACCACTGCGATATTTTCATCTTGTGGCGAGCCCCCTGAGACATAAGCTAATCCCTGGTCTTTTATTTTTTGTAATGTTTTTTCTCCGATACCGCTCACCCTTAATAAATTATCAACCGAAGAAAATGGCCTTGCGTCAATAATCGCCTGCGCTTTTACAATTCCAATTCCCGTCAGTGTTTTTAACTGCTGTAGTGAAGCTGTGTTTATCTCCACCCTATCTGTGGCCAAGATAAGACTCGGATAAAAAAATAAAATAAAAAGAAAAATAAAAATAAAAAGAAATACTTTTTTCATATTCTCTAATTATATAATAAAAATAGTTGACAAAATAGTTGCAGGGCGTAAACTGAAGAAAAAGATTATTAAATTAATTAAAAATATGGCAAGACAAGAAAGAGAGCCACAACAAAATGAGCCTCAAGCAGAAGAGCTTGATGTTGAAAAATTAGATGTAGAAACTTTAAAAACTGAAATAAAAAGAAGGCAAGATATTATAGACCGAGGCGCAGAGTTTAGCAGAGAATTCGGCGTAAATTTAAGTGATAATAATTATTTACAAGATGCTTATTTAGAAAGAGATAAGTTTCAGGCCGAATTAGATAAAAAGGGTGATAAATCAGAAAAGTAATTTTTTAGGACCCTTAAATTAAAAACCGCCCTTCGGCGGTTTTTTGTTAGAATAAATTGCTTTGCTTTTTTAAATGTTTTAAATCTAAGTGCTCGTAGGCTAAGTTTGTGGCAATGCGGCCCTTGGGAGTTCTTTCTAAAAGTCCACATTGCATTAAATAAGGCTCATAAATATCTAAAACGGTGTCTTCTTCTTCCATGGCAGCAGCTGATAAAGATTGTAATCCTACCGGCCCGCCGTTAAATTTTTCAATTAAGGCTCGCAAAATATTTCTATCAGAAGGGTCTAACCCCATCATATCTACCTCTAAGGAGTCCAGCGCGTGTTCTGTTATCTCTTTTGTGATTACGCCTGCATTTTTAACTTGCGCAAAATCTCTCACTCTTTTTAAAAGCCGGTTGGCAACCCTTGGGGTAAATCGCGAACGCTTAGATATGGCTTCTACTGCCTCGGGCTCTATTTGTATTTTTAAAAGTTTACCAGACCTTTCTATTATTTTTTGTATATCTTCTTTTGTATAAAAATTAAGCTGGAAAGTGGCGCCAAAACGGTTTCGTAACGGAGCCGATAATAATCCGGGTTTTGTTGTGGCCCCAATTAATGTAAATTTTGGCAGTTTTAGTTCCATTGTTCTTGCCATTGGCCCTCTGCCCAAAATCAGATTCAATTTATAGTCTTCCATGGCGGGATACAAATATTCTTCGATAGTTTTATTTATCCTATGGATTTCGTCTAAGAATAAAACATCTCCTTCTGATAAATTTGTTAAAATTGCAGCCAGGTCTCCCGCCCTTTCCAGTGCTGGGCCGGAAGTGACCCTTATTGTTTTTCCCATTTCGTTTGCTACAAGGTACGCTAGGGTGGTTTTTCCTAATCCTGAGTTTCCATAAAATAGTAAATGATCTGGGCTCTGGCTTCTTTGTTTGGCGGCTGTTATAATTACCTGTATGTTTTCTTTAATTTTGTCTTGGCCAACATAATCTGACCAGGAATTAGGCCTTAAAGTGGAATCTAACACATCTTCCTCTTTTTTTGGTTTTTCTATTATTGCACTTGACATAAGCTATATATGGTGATATAATTGAAAATATTAAGAGTTACAATTAAAATATAACATTTTAGTAGTAAAAGGTATATACGTAAACAGCCCTAGAATTGGAGGTATTTATTTGGATTTATCTTAGCTTCGGATAATTTTGCTCCGGCTCAATTATTCCTCAGATAAATCTTTCTTTATGTCCCAGACATAAAAGTACCTCCAATTCTAGGGCTGTTTTTGTTTTTAAATATTCCTTATATTTGTTCCTCGTCTTCTTCAACAACTCGGGCAACCTCATCAAAGGTTGTTTTTCCTTCTATAATATCGATTAATCCGGATTGGTACATTGTTACCATCCCCTTTTTTATGGCTAAATTTCTAATTTCAGAAACCGGGGGATTGGTCAAAATAAATCTCTCTATTTCAGAATCTACCAAAAATGCCTCAAACAACCCTTGTCTTCCTCGATACCCCGTAAAATTACAAGCGGGGCAACCCCCATCCTTTACTTTTGCAATCTGTATTTTTTCTAAATTAGGAATTTTTATCGAAGAAGGCAGCCCCTTTAATCCCTTTTTAATTTCTGATAATTCTTTTGTGGATGGCTTTATCAGCGTTGAGCATTTTTTACAAACTTTTCTAACTAACCTTTGAGCCACAGCCATTTTTAATCCAGAAGCAATGGTGGCTGAATCGGCACCAAGATCCACTAGTCTGGGAATGGTTCCGGCCGCGTCATTTGTATGTAAAGTAGAAAGAACCAGGTGTCCGGTTAATGACGCCTGTAAAGAAATTTTTGCGGTTTCTAAATCTCTAATTTCACCAACTAAAATAACGTCCGGGTCCTGCCTTACAATTGATCTTAATCCGTCTGAAAAATCATATCCTTTTTCCGGGGACACTTGTGTTTGAGAGATCCCTTTTAAATGATATTCAATTGGGTCTTCTATTGTGATAATTTTAATCTCCGGATTCTGTATTTTTTTTAAAAAAGCATATAAGGTCGTCGTTTTTCCGGAACCAGTTGGTCCGGTGACGATTATCATTCCATTTGGTTTTGTAATTTCTTTTTTAAAAGTTTTATAAAGGTCGTCTCTTAATCCTAAGTCTTCCAAAGAAATTAGGCTTTTTGGATTTAAAATTCTCATCACAATAGACTCTCCGTATTCGGCTGGTAAGCTGGAAGTTCTTACTTCAATAAGAGATTCTCCAACCCCAATTGTAAATCTGCCGTCTTGGGGTTTATCTGTGATATTTAGTTTTAGTTTTGAAAGAAGTTTTAAGCGGCTAAGTAGGTGATGGTATGTGTCGTGGCCAAAAAAAACAACATCCTGCAAGATGCCGTCTAGTCTTATTCTAAGCCTCGCCTCTTCTTCTTGCGGCTCAATATGGATATCAGACGCGTCAAGGATTATCGCCCCATACAAAATAACGTCTAAAAATTCTGTAACATTTCCAACAAGATATTCTTCTATCTTTTTTTTAAATCCGCTGATATCTTTTACTTGGCTGGTCACCTCCTCAATAATTTTTGGGGAGATTGCCACGCTTCCTAATAATTTTTTTGTGTCTTCCATAATTATTTAATATTATCTGTTATTTGTTTTAAATCTACTCCAGTCTTCATTAAACTCGAGGCCGTCTCGAAGATGCCCGCGGTAATTTTGTTTTTAAAATTTTCAGTATAAATTACTAATCCCGACAAAAGACACGTAGAGGGTTCTTTTTTAATGGAGTTTTCATTTATACCTTTTATCAAGGAAAATATAATCTCTGTTAAGGAGTTTTCTCCTAATAGGTTAATTTTACCAAATTTTTGGTTGTCTTGCATATTGCCCGCACTGAGCGGAGCCGAAGTGTCGATATTCACAACCGGCGAATCAAGTAAAAAACCGAAAGAATTTAATTTTTCTGACAGCTCTTTTTGATAATCTTTTATACCCACGGTTATAATAAGGTCCGGTTTAGCTTCTGCAAAATAAAATGAGATATTGTCTTTCTTTATATTTCCCCCTGCCAACGTCAAATGTATTTTTAGTGCTTCAGTGTTTTTTTCGTAGTAAATTTGCGATATTTGGGCAACACTATTTGGAATAGAAACAACAAAGTTTTTAGGATAAGAAATAAAATCTAGAGATGGAGACAAAAATTTCAGATTTTCAGGTAAATTTTCTAAAATTAGGTTTACATTTTTGCCTAATTCTTTTAAAGTATAAAAAAGAGCCAATATAGAAGCTATAGCCTCCGGCTCTTGTGAAGGTATGAGATAAACATTTTTTGATTCAGCGATAATATTTTTAAATTCTGAAATGTTTTCCATTAAAATACCCTATTCGATTTTAAAAAATAATGCAAGTGGAAAAGATATACACAACTAAAAGCTATAAAGAAACTCAAAAACTTGGCCAAAATTTTGCTCGGGAAATTTTAGCCCTGAGCCTGCCGAAGGGCGAAAATGACTCTGCGGCGGTTTTGGCTTTATGTGGAAATTTGGGTGGAGGTAAAACAACTTTTTTACAGGGCTTCGCGAAGGGTTTAGGAATTAAAGAAAAAATTTTAAGCCCCACTTTTGTAATAATAAAAAAGTTTAAAGTCTCAAACCGTCCTGTCGTGAAAAGTACGCTATCGCGCACTTTTCACGACAGGTACTTCTACCATTTTGATTGTTATCGCATAAATAATCCGGAGGAAATTTTAGATCTAGGTTTTGAGAAGATAATTTCTAACCCAAAAAATATCGTAGCAATTGAATGGCCGGAAAAAATAAAAAAAGTTTTGCCAAAAAATATTATCAAAATAGATTTTAAATTTATCAACGAAACTAAACGAGAAATATTTTTTAAAATATGATAAGATAAGGAATGGAAAAGCGGTTAATTATTATTGATTCGAATGCGCTGTTGCACAGGTCTTTTCATGCGCTTCCGCCATTGATGACAAGATCCGGGCAGGAAACGGGAGCCGTTTATGGATATTTGCTGACGCTTTTTAAGGCTATAAATGATTTAAAACCCGATTATATTGTTGCCTGTTTCGATACAAAAATGCCAACCTTCAGGCACGAAATGTTTAAAGATTATAAGGCTCAAAGGCCAGTTACGCCATCGGGAATTATTACTCAAATACCAGTTACTAAGGAAGTTTTAGAAGCTTTTAAAATTCCAGTTTTTGCAAAAGAAGGCGTTGAAGCAGACGACTTGATTGCAACAATTTGTGCCAAAAATCCCGATTTGGGAATATATATTATATCCGGGGATTTAGATAATTTACAGCTGGTTAATAATAGAATAAAAGTTTATACTTTAGGAAAGGGTATAAAAGATACTGTAATTTATGATATAAATAAGGTAGTAGAGAGATTTGGAGTTGAGCCCGCGCAAATGGTGGATTTTAAAGCTTTAACCGGAGATCCATCTGACAATATTCCCGGTGTTGAGGGTATTGGTAAAAAAACAGCAGCGGAAATAATACAAAGATACGATAATATAAAAAATCTTTACGAAGAACTTGCCACAGATACGGCAGTTTTAAAACCAAAAGTAAAAGAAGCGCTGAAAAAAAATAAAGAGTCGGCCCTAATGTCTCGCGACCTGGCGCAGATGAAAAAAGATGTTGATATAAATTTTTCCATTGAAGATTGTAAATTCGGTAGTTTTGATAAAAATAAAGCAGAAGAAATTTTTAAAAAATTAGAGTTTAATTCGTTAATTGCCCGTTTGCCGTCGCTTAAAAATTAAAAAGTATTTTTTTACATGGCCAAACTTACGTCAAAAATTGCTGTCCCCATAATCCTAGTCGGTGTTTTTTCTATAGCTGTGTTTATAGCTGCGGGTTACGAGCGATTAAACTTCAGTTTTTATATTATTATTTCTCTTCTTGCCATTTATGTTTTTTTCTTTGGGTTGGCAGTCGGTCAAAACCTCGCATCCCCTATTAAAAAAATATTAAACAAGGCGACAGAATTAAGCGAGGGCAATTTATCAAGCAGGGTATATATAGAAACTAAAGATGAGCTTTCAGAATTAGCCAGGGTTTTTAATAAAATAGCAGAGGAGTTGGAGGTTAGTCGCGAGCAGAAATCGAATACGGAAAAATCTGTTGGTATAAAAGTGAAAGCTAAAACCAAAGAGCTAGAAGAAACCATAAATGCATTAGAGCAAAAAGTGAAAAACAGAACCATTGAGCTGGAAAGATTAGTTAAAGATTCAAGCAAATTACAGGAAGATGTTAAGGGTAAAAAAGACGAAACCATTCAGCTCAAAAAGGAATTAGATTCTTTTAAGCAAAAAGTTAGTAAATATAGCAGGTCAAAAACAAAAACTACAGAAAACAACGAATAAAATGCCCGAATTACCCGAAGTACAAACCACAGTTAATGGTCTAAAATTAAAGGTCCTAAAAAGGACCTTTAATGATGTCTGGTCTAATTGGAATAAAATTATTAAAAAGCCAAAAGGTTTTAAACAGTTTAAAAAGGGAATAAAGAATAAAAAAATAATAAAAGTATGGAGAAGGGCAAAAAATATAATTTTTGAATTGTCTGACGGACACTCTCTTTTAATCCATCAAAAAATGACAGGGCACCTATTAGTCGGCAAATGGCAATTCTTGGATGGGAAGTGGAAACCAGAAAAAGAAGGGCCGTTGAGCGATCCTTATAATAGATTTCTACATTTAGTATTTTTTTTCGATAACGGAGAGATGATGGCGCTTTCCGATGTAAGAAAATTTGCTAAAGTTGAGTTATGGAAAACAAAAGAATTATTAAATTCAGAGGAATTTAATAATTTAGGGCCAGAGCCATTAGATAATGATTTTACTTTTATAAAATTCAAAGAAATTTTAAAAAATAAAAAAGGGAGAATAAAACAAGTTTTAATGAATCCCGAAATTATTGCCGGAATTGGGAACATTTATGCCTCCGAAATTTTATGGCAGGCAAAAATACATCCGGAAGAAAGAGTTGAAAAATTGAAAACGCCAGAATTAAAATTACTTTATAAATATATAAAAAAAGTTCTAATATTAGGAGTTAAATTGGGAGGGGAGAGTTTTTCTGACTACAGGAAACCCGACGGAACTAAGGGAAATTTTGATATAGAAAGAAAAGCATATGGGCGTGAGGGGCAAAAATGTAGCCGGTGTAAAACAAAAATAGAGAGAATAAAAGTGGGCCAGCGATCAGCCTTTTTTTGTCCGTACTGCCAACAGTTAAAAAAATAGAACAATCTTATTGACTGTTAAGCCAAAGGGCGTTAACTTTAAATTAAGGATTGAAGTTAGTGTTCTTTAATATAGAAAGCGAGGTGCAACATGCTGATTATAGCCGTTGTTAGTTTGTCCGTGATAGCAGGAGTTCTTGCTGGTATTTCGTTGTTTGTTTCTATTAGAAATCAGCAAAAAGAATTTCAGCGCTCCAAGAGAGTAATGAAGGCTCTCCGGCGCCACACTCGTCGTCGCCTTATAGGGGCGCTGTCGCGCCACACTAAAGAGACTGAACAAGTAGTGGTTGAATTAATGAAAAAGGTGGCCGCAAAAGAAGCGGGGTTTATTTTTTCAGAGCGTGCCGAGGGTCTTGTGTCTGCTAAAGTTAGCGAGGCAATGACCAGACAGATGAAAATACTAAAGGGCTCTTTAGTAGAAGAACTGGAAAAAACCAAGCTTGTACAAAAAGTCAGGATGGACAGCATGGACGAAGCTGTAACCAAAACAGACAGCCTTCTTTCAAAGATCATGCAGGGATTGCATTTTCAGAGAAAGAAAAATGGGGCGGTCCCAATTTCCCAACCATCCACTCCCATCCGAGAATGAGCCGAAAGAAGGTCACCCTCCGCCTTCTTAGCCATGCAGGTAGGTCTCCCTCCACCTACAAGAGTGTCATGGCGTCGGCTTCCCCCAGGGCGCGAAGGATCATGGTCGTTTTTTCCCCGCGCCCGGGGGTTTAATTATCAAGCGTTCGTTTTTGAACGCAGATTGGGTCCAGCTACGGTTGGACCACTTTTTTTAAATAAATTTTTAGTTTAGAGTTAATTATATAGTTTATGATTTATTTTATTTACGGAGAGGATTCTTATAGGTCAAAAAAGAAACTGGAAGAAATAATCGAGGGTTATAAAAAGGTCCACAAGTCCGGGTTGAATTTAATTTATATTGACGCAAAAGAAAAACTTTTCGACGATTTTTATAGTGGGCTTAAAATCAATTCAATGTTTGCCGAGAAAAAATTAATTGTTTTAACAAACGTTTTTGGAGATGCAAAGTTTCAGGAGGATTTCTTAGAAAATACAAAAAAAATAGAAGAAGTAAAAGATATTATTATTATTTATGAAGACTGTGTACCCGATAAAAGAACTAAGTTTTTTAAAGCCTTACAGAAAAGCGTAAAGTGCCAGGAGTTTAGTTATTTACAGCCGGCTCATCTTAAGAAGTGGGTTTTTGGAGAGTTTGAAAAACGACCCAACGGGTACCCCACAAAAATAGATTCTGCCGCCTTAGACTTATTGTGTAATTTTGTTAAGAATGATTTATGGAAAATGGCAAATGAGATAAATAAATTAGCAAATTTTAAATTAGGTGGCGCCATAAAAAAAGAAGATGTTGAGTTATTGGTAAAACCAAATACAGAAAATGATATTTTTAAAACAATAGAAGCTTTGGCTTCAAAGGATAAAAAAAGAGCGCTATCTTTATTGCACAAACATATTGATGACGGAGATAACGCCCTTTATCTGCTTTCCATGATTTCTTATCAATTTAGAAATCTTTTAATAATAAAGGAACTACAGGATGCGCAAAACCCATATAGTGCCGTGATTAAAAAAAGTGGGCTTCACCCTTTTGTGGTCCAAAAAAGTTATTATTTATGTAATCGTTTTTCTATGTCTGAATTAAAAAAAATCTATCGGAAAATTTTTCAGATAGATTCGGACATTAAAACAGGAAAGATTGAATCGGAAACGGCCCTAGATTTATTGCTCGCTGAAATATAAAAAAATTAGGCATTGTTGCCTAATTTTTTTTCTCTACTAACCTTGTTAGTCTTGATTTGTGCCTTGAGGCATTATTTTTTTTAATAACCCCAACTTTTGCAGCTTTATCTAGCGCGCCGTAAATCTTCGGTAAAAGTTTTTTCGCTTCATCAGCTTTTTTTGTAGAAACTAAAACTAAGACTTCTTTTACGAGTTTTTTTATATTGTCTTTATAAACAGCGTTCTGTTTTTTTCTCCTTGCAGACTGCCGAATAGCTTTTTTAGCTGATTTTGTTATTGCCATAATTTTTTATGATAATGAAATAGTATCATATAATGTCTCATCTTGCAATAGTCTAACCCTGTGTTATATTGTAAGAATCAGTTTTTTACTGTTTCCGGACATTGATAAATATACGGTGTGTGCCGTATAAAAACACAAACAACCAAAGATTCACTCATAGAAAGGGAATGTCATGTATTCTAAAAAGGTGCTTTTGAGCAGTGTCTTTGGCCCCTACGGCCAAGATGATGAGTACGGGAGTCGTAAAATAAATCCCATGGAACTTTACCATAACCAGGTTACCAGAACACAAGGTCCGTTTTCCTTGAGAATGTTCCATCGGAGCTGGGGACTGATGATGATACAGGCAAATATTGATGTACCATGTGTGGTGCTAGATTTTCCCACACTCGGCCGTTTTGTAGAAGAGATTAAGACACATCAGTATGATGTTGTCGGCATCTCAGCGATTATTCCTAATATCTGCAAAGTTGAGCAAATGTGCAAACTGATTCGGCAATACCAGCCCAAAGCAGTGATTGTTGTTGGCGGACACGTTGCCAATGTACCAGATTTAAGCGAGAGAATCGACGCGGACCACATTGTCAGGGGAGAAGGGGTTCGCTGGTTCCGTGAATATCTTGGCGAAGATTTAAGTCAGCCCTACCGCCACCCAATGATTATTTCTGGTTTTGGAACGCGGAGTGTTGGAATCAAACTAAAGGATAAGCCCGGAGACGTTGCAGCCACACTGATCCCATCAGTCGGCTGTCCTCTGGGTTGTAATTTTTGCTCTACCTCGGCCATGTTCGGTGGTAAAGGAAAGTGCATACACTTTTATTCCACTGGCGGTGAGTTGTTCGACGTTATGTGCCAGCTTGAGAAGAATATGTGTGTGCGGTCGTTCTTCATTATGGACGAAAACTTTTTATTCCACCGTAGCCGGGCATTAAGCTTGTTGGAGCTAATGAAAATCCATAACAAATCGTGGAGCTTGTATATTTTTAGCTCGGCCAACATGATTCGCTCCTACACAATAGAGCAACTTGTAGAATTGGGTATTTCATGGATCTGGATGGGTTTAGAGGGCGAAAATAGTCAGTATGGCAAACTTCGTGGTATTGACACGTTTGCATTAATTCAGGAGCTTCAGTCGCACGGCATTCGGGTGATGGGCTCTACAATTGTCGCCCTAGACGAGCATACGCCACAAAATATTAACGCGGCGATAGATTATGCCGTTCGGCATAATACGGATTTTCACCAATTTATGCTTTATACCCCTTCCGCCGGCACACCGCTACATGCGGATCTTACCGCCCGCGGATTGATGAAGCATACGTCGGAATTTGATCCGGCTGATATCCATGGGCAGTTTATTTTGAATTACCGCCATCCGCACATTCCGGCCGGAGATGAGACGGAGATGCTTTTGAGGGCCTTTAACCGAGATTTTTCTGTTAATGGTCCCAGCACGGTTCGGATTGTTCGCACCACGTTGCTTGGTTATCGGCGGTATAAAAATCATCCCGATCCTCGCATCCGCAACCGATTTGAGTGGGAAGCTCGCGGATTAGCCACAATGTCCTCTGCGTTGGTTGGCGCTGCAAAACTTTATTACCGCGACGATCCTGTTATGTACGCTAAGATCTCGTCTTTGTTGGAAGAACTGCACGCAGAGTTTGGCTGGAGGTCGCGCTTATTTTCATTTATCGGAGGCCGTTGGTTATTGAAGAAGATCCAACGGGAAGAAGAGCGGTTGGCAGAAGGATTCAGCTACGAACCGCAAACATTTTGCGAACGAAACCAAAGAGTGAAAGACCGCCCCAAAATTCCTCTTTGCCGTTTTGTTGATCCTTTGGCGCTTTGATGCCACTGTGACGCCGTTAATCGGTACAAGTATTTCCTAAGTTCATGGGCCAGCCCGAAAAGCTGGCTTTTTTTTGACTGCGTTTTTTATTAGTGGTAAAATTAAATAAATTAATATTTATTTCTTAAAAATATGGAAAATGGTGAAAATAAAAATATAGACAGTGCGCGAGAAACAGAGGCGCAAAAAGCTTATGCCGAAGAATTAAGAAAAGCAGGAATTATATCGCAAGAAGCTCCGCCCGATCCTGGTTTAGAAATGATGCCTCCACCAGAAAAAAAACTATCAGAACCTGCGCAAGGACCAGCCGAGGAATTATCTAAAGAAGAAATAAAAATACGCGCAGATGTCGCAGCGCTAAAACGAATGGCTGAGGAACACGAAAAGGGATCACGAGACGCAGTGGGAGAAACTATTTCTTCAGAGACACAAACAACCGCACAAACCGAAGTAGAAAAAGAACCAAAAGCTCAAGAACTTGAAAAAGAAAAAACGCTTAGGGAAAGAATTTCTGATTTGAGGATAGAAGTTAAAGCCATGGTTCCGGGAACAGAAGACGCAAAAAAGAAACAAGAAGAATTAAAAACTCTAATAGTAGAATCAAAAGACCATGCCCATGAGTTTTTATCGTCTGCTGATGTTACAAAAGAAAAACCGCGAAAATTAGCAGAAAGCTTTAGAGAGCTCACAGAAAAAGAAAATGAAGAGCCGCGTAATTTGGCGTGGGAAATAAATAAGATGGCAGAAAAAAGGCTCGAAACAGATGGATTGAAAATTATAAAAGGTCCCGAAGCAATAAAGGAGCATAGGGATAAATTGGTGAAAAAAGAAGAAATCGAAATTCAGAAAGGCCAGCGGGACAAGGCCATTTCTGTTTGTTGGGCGCGCCTTTCGGAAAAAGAAAAAGCAAAACTCCAATCTACGGAATCACCCGCGTTTAAAGATTATATTAAAGGTCACGCGCAAAGATTGGGCGTTGCCGAAGATATATTTTATAGTTTAGTCGGCGCCGGAATTGTACCAGAAAAAACAAAAAAAGGATGGCTGGGCGGTTATAAAATTATGGATTCACACTTTCCCGGCTTAAAGAGCGTGTCTACAGAAGAGTTTAATAGGGTCACAGCAGAAATACAGAATGCGCAGTTTGAAGGGGTCGCCAAGCTCGCGGAGGCCCGCGCTGACTCGATAATTACCGAAGGTAAAAAGCTTCTACGGGTTACCAAGCGTATGTGCACAGAGAACATAATACAACAAGCAGTTTCAGGTTACAGTATAGAAAAGATAGAAAAGCAGTTAGAAGAGGTACGAGCATTGTTGGCCGCCAAGGAGAATGAAGCGAAAAATAGACAAGGGAAAAAACGCGGAGTTGGTGCAAGTGGCCCCAAAGAAAAATCGGGGCGGGAGAAAAATGGTCGTGGAAAGCCGAGCACACCGACAAGGCGTAGGAGGGTTGAAGTAACTAGGGTACCCCACACAGATATTATAAAAAGTAATAATTCTAATAGGAGGAATGGGCGATCAAAAATGTTGCCCAGCAAATAAAACTAAAAAGCCCGGTTATCCGGGCTTTTTAGTTTGAAGTTTATTTATTAAATCTCTAATTTCAGCTGCCCGCTCAAAGTCCAGGTTTTTGGCCGCGGTTTTCATTTCTTTTTCCAGAAGTTTTTTGTCGTGTATGGCAAAAAATTCTTCCGCTATGCTTTCCTGTTCTGAGTGAGCAGAGCGAGTCGAGGGGTTGGAAAATTTCCAATCTCTAATATCTGTGATAATTGTTTTGGGGATTATATTATTTTTTTTGTTGTATTTTTCCTGAATTTTTCTTCTTCTATCGATTTCGGTTATAGCCGACTGCATAGAAAAAGTTATTTTATCGGCATACAAAATTACTCGACCATTAAGATGGCGCGCAGCCCTGCCCATTGTTTGTATTAAAGTTGTTTTGTTTCTTAAAAATCCTTCTTTGTCGGCGTCTAAAATTGCCACCAAAGAAACTTCGGGCAAATCAATCCCCTCTCTTAAAAGATTTATTCCAACTAAAACATCGTATTTTCCTTCGCGTAAATTTTTTAAAATTTCCGGCCTTTCCATAGTTTTAACCTCGGAGTGCAGGTATTGGGTTTTAATACCTTTTTCTACTAAGTAATCAGAAATTTCTTCTGCCAACCTTTTTGTTAAAGTAAGTACAAGAACTCTTTGTTTTTTCTCAACAGTTTTTTTAATCTCTTCAATTAAATCTTTAATCTGATTTTCTGTTTTTTTTATTTCAATTAACGGCTCCAATAAGCCGGTAGGTCTTATAATTTGTTCTATAATATGTTTTCCTGATTTCTTTTGTTCAAAATCAGCCGGCGTGGCGGAAACATAAATTGTCTTATTTTGCCGTTTTTCAAATTCAGAAAAAGTTAAGGGCCTATTGTCAATTGCTGATGGCAGACGAAATCCAAAATCAATTAAAGTTTGTTTTCTAATTTTATCTTGAATTGACATGGCTCTTATTTGAGAAATAGAAATATGAGATTCATCTATAAACATTAAGAATCCTCCAGATTCTTGTCCTGAGCGAGCAGAGCGAGTCGAAGGATTAAAATATCCAAAGTAATCAACCAGTGAAAAAGGAGGCGATCCTGGTTTTCTAAATTCCATATGGGAGGAATAATTTTCGATGCCCTGGCACCTTCCGGTTTCGGTGAGCATTTCCAAATCATAATTCGTTCTTTGCTCTAATCTTTCTGCCTCCAGATTCTTTCCTAATTTTTTAAGTTTTATTAATTGGTCTTTTAACTCTAATTTTATATTTGCAATTGCAATTTTTAATTTGTCTTGCGGTGCCACCCAAAAAGTTGCCGGAAACAATCGCAAGTTTGAAATTTGAAATTTGAAATTTAAAATTGCGGAATTTTTGCCGGGCACCGCATAAGAAATTTTATTTATTAAATCTCCGTTGAGTTCTATCCTGAAAACTTTTTCACCCGTAACGGCAAAAATTTCGATTATGTCTCCCCTGACACGGAAAGTACCTGGTTTAAATTCAATGTCATTTCTTTGGTATTGAAGGCTTGTTAATAAAAACAAAAAATCTTTTCTTTTTATTTTTTGATTTACATATATTTCCAAAGAGGTGCCACCATAATTTTCTGGCGACCCAATATTATAAATGCAAGAGACCGAGGCAACCACAATTACATCCTTTCTCTGAGTTACGTCCTGGACTGCCGCATGCCTCAACCTGTCGATTTCTTCGTTGATTTTTGCGTCCTTCTCTATATATGTATCCGATTGGGGAATATATGCTTCGGGTTGGTAGTAGTCGTAATAAGAAACAAAATAGTGCACTGCGTTGTTTGGAAAAAATTCTTTAAACTCCTGGTAAAGCTGGGCAGCTAAAGTTTTATTGGGAGAAATTATTAGAGTCGGCTTCTGGATTTTTTGTATAACATTCGCTAAAGTAAAAGTTTTTCCGCTACCCGTAACACCTAAAAGCACCTGGTCTTTAATCCCAGATTTTAAATTTTTAACCAGCTGTTTTATCGCCATTGGCTGATCTCCCGTTGGTCGATATTTTGATATTAAATTGAATTTACTCATTGCTGGGGATGGCTTGCCCCGTAGGCAGCTTTGCTGTTCTACTGGGGTCGCCGGTTGGCTTAAATTTTGATTTTAGCTCAAATTTCATATACTATATAGATAATACGTTATGATAGCATTTTTAGAGGGTAGAATTATATTAAAAAAGGATAAATTTGTGATTTTGGAGGTGGTCGGCGTTGGCTATAAGGTTTTTTTGAACCGCCAGAATTTATCCAAATTACCAGAAATCGGAGAAAATCTCAAGGTTTTCACTTACCAAAACGTAAAAGAGGAGGCCTTAGATTTATACGGATTTTTTACATACGATGAGCTGGAATTTTTTGAAACATTAATGGATATACGGGGAGTGGGTCCCAGGTCTGCTTTAGATATTTCAGCTTTGGGGTCTTTGGATAAAATAAAAGACAGAATATTAAAACAGGACGAAAAGATTTTTGAAGGGATTCCGGGCATCGGCTCAAAAAAGGCAATGACAATAATTTTGGAACTTACAGGAAAAATAAAAATGCTTGGTCAAAAAAAGGGTTCTGCTGACGAAGCAGAAGATGCCCTAACACAGCTTGGATTTTCAAAACAGCAGGCAAAAGACGCCCTAAGCCGTGTTTCCACTAGCGTAAAAGATCCGGAAGAGCGCATAAAACTCGCATTAAAAAACTTAGGGAAATGAGATTAAAAGAGTTGATTAAAAAAATTGTGCCGAAGTTTCTACTAAGAGCTTATCATTTTTGCTGGGCGTTTTTGGGCGCCTGTTATTTTGGGTTCCCGGGAATGGGTAAAAAAATTAAGATTATTGGAGTAACGGGCACAAGTGGCAAGTCAACAACCGTTGATTTTATAACAAGAATATTGGAAGAAGCCGGCAATAAGGTTGCGTCTATATCAACGATAAGATTTAAAATCGCAGATAAAGAATGGGAAAATAAGTACAAGATGTCTATGCCGGGACGTTTTGTAATTCAGAAATTTTTAAGGCAGGCCAAGTTGGCCAGTTGTGGCTTTGTTGTTTTGGAAGTTACATCAGAAGGCATAAGGCAATTTCGCCACAAGTTTATAAATTTTGATTGTGCTGTTTTTACAAATTTATCGCCCGAGCACATAGAATCGCACGGAAGTTTTGAGAATTACAGAAATGAAAAATTGAAGTTATTTAGGGCAACAAAAAACGTCCACATAATAAATACTGATGACAAAAACTCAAAATATTTTTGGGATATTCCTGCAAAACAAAAAATCGGATTTTCAATTAAAGACGCTAGTAGTCTGGATTTCAAATTGAATCTAATCGGAGACTTTAATATTTTAAATGCATTAGCCGCAATATCTGTGGCAAAAGCCTACGGAATTAATTTTGACATTTGTAAAAAAGCTTTGGAAAAAGCAAAAGCTATATTCGGGAGGATGGAAGTTATCGCTGAAAATCCCGTGAAGGTTATTGTTGATTATGCTCATACGCCAGACCAGCTCGAAGCGGTTTATAAAACCTTTGAGGGGGAAAATTTGGTTTGCGTTTTGGGTTCTTGTGGCGGTGGCAGAGATAAATGGAAGAGACCGGTATTGGGAGAAATTGCTAAAAAATATTGTAAGGAAATTATTATCACTAATGAAGATCCGTATGACGAGAATCCAATGGAAATTATAAATCAGGTTGCAGAAACCGCTGGCCAGAATGCTAAAAAAATATTAGACAGAAAGGAGGCCATAGAAACCGCGGTAAAATTGGCAAAGCCGGGGGAAGTTGTTATGATCACAGGAAAAGGGTCAGAGCCATGGATGTGCGTAGAAAATGGACGTAAAATTCCATGGGATGATCGGCAAATAGTTAAGGACGCGATAAATAAAAGTATAAAAAAATAAAATTATGACAACAGAACGTTCAAGAGGAGAAAATCAAGAAAGAGAAAATAATCCCGACCAGGCTGCGGTCGCGGTTTTAAACGAAGCCGTGTCTAACGCCGAAGTCAAGGAGGCGGTAGAGAACAATCCTGTCCCTCCGTCTGTCAAAAAAGCTAAAGAATATTTTAAGGAAGGCAGTAAATATGCGCTTAGCACGGGGAGTGTTATTTTTCAGACTGTTTGGGGATTAATTTCAGGTTTATTTAAACTAGCCAAAGAAGCCGTGGTAAAAAAGGGTAATGTTGGGTATAATAGGGGCAAAGAAATTGGAAAAGAGTCGTCTTTGATTGATGATAAAAAAGATAAAAAATAATAAAAATGAAGCCAGACAAAAATAAAACACCAGAAGATCTACCCGAAGATCAAAAAAAGCTTGGATTAAGGGTTTTTGATTTGGTGCTTGATAGAGTTTTAAGAAGAGTTTATTTGGAATTTAATGAAGCAGAAAAGAGCGAGATGGAAAAAGCTTTTTCTTCGGATAGTGACAAAGAAAGAGAAAAATTTATCAAAAAATATGTGCCTAACTTTAAAGAACTTTTTGAGGAGGAAGCCAAAAAAATTGAGGCTGAACTTAAGGTTGAAATAGAAAAGCAGGTTTGACGGCCGCCTGCGGATAATTTGCTTTTTGTCTTAATTTATGGTAAAGTATAAAAGACAGAGAAATCGTCTTTTTTTGTTGAGAAATCGCTTATTAATTTATATAATAATTCGCCCGGTCGATATGAAAAAAATACGCTCATATTTTCCCTGCTTACCATTATGGAAAACCAAAAAAGAGTACCGAACTCGGTAAAAAAATTTATCCGCACTCAGAAGGCGCAGATACGTCGCCAGTTTTGGGACGTTAAAAAACAAGAGGAAATGATTAAAGAAATGTACAATAAGCTTAGTTTAGCAAAATAGTATATATATGAAGATACAAGATATTTACAACTTAATGCTCAAAATGGGTATGGACTCTGATTTTAGGGGCAGAGACGGTGTACAAAAATTATTGGATGGCAAGAAAAAAAAGTTTGATAAATTGTCAGAAAAAGACAAGGAAGATTTTGACAAAGACGCGCTGGAAAATCCATATTTAGACTCGGGGGTTTATAATATCTCTGATGATAAAGAAATTAAAAAGGTTTTAGTTGGAATAGATATTGGATCAGAAGAAGTTTTGATTGCAAAAGAATTAGGAGACATTGATTTGGTTATTGCTCATCACCCGATGGGAAAAGGATTAGCCCAATTAGCAGACGTTATGGAACTGCAGGCAGATGTTTATAATTATTATGGAGTGCCGATTAATGTTGCAGAAGGCTTGATGAGAGAAAGAATTTCAGAAGTTGCCAGAGGAGTTAATGCATCAAACCATCAAAGAACAGTTGATGCGGCCAAGCTCATGAAAGTTAACTTGATGAACTCTCACACTCCTTGCGATAATTTAGCAGCTCAATTTTTAAAGAACTTTATTGAGGGAAAGAATATAACCACAGTGGGAGAGTTAATAGACGCCCTAAAAGAGATCCCAGAATATAAAGAGGCAATGAAAATTGGGGTAGGTCCTAAAATTTTTGTTGGATCTCCTAATAATCGTTGTGGAAAAATAGCGATGGCTGAAATAACCGGAGGCACAGAGGGTTCTCCCAAGCTTTACGAAAAAATGGCTCAAGCGGGAGTTGGTACCGTTGTCGGCATGCATATTTCCGAAGACCATAAAAAAGAGGCCGAAGCAGCAAACGTTAATATTGTAATTGCTGGCCATATTTCTTCAGATTCTTTGGGCGTTAATTTATTTATGGATGAGCTGGAAAAACAAGGAATAGAAATTGTGTCTTGTTCTGGATTTACAAGATTTTCGAGGATCAGCAAATAAACATGGAATATAAAAAACTGACTTTTAGTCAGTTTTTTGTTTATGTTGAGCTTGTCGAAGTGTAAATAGATGCTTCTATAGTTTAGTCTTGCTTGTTGTGTTTTAAAATATGTCCCCGTAGTTCAATTGGATAGAACATCCCTCCCCACCTCCCCGAAGTAGAAGGCTGGCTGTTCAAATCAGCCCAGGGATACATGTATAAAAACTGGGGATAGACAGTGTTTTTTAGGTGGATAAAACAATTGACATTTAATTGTTTTAGAATAAAATAGCAGTTATGAGGGGGTGCGAGACTAGTGCTCAAGGACATAGTAGTTTGTAGCGAAAAAAGCGAAAGTATATACCTAAGTTCATTGTCCGAAGTTAGGCTCGAGAAACAGCTGAAATCGTTGTAAATTATTAACCCCCTCTTTAAAAACCATCAGGCATTGAACCTGGTGTTTTTTAGTATAATCTTTAATTAGCATAACCACTATGCTAATATAAGACAAAGGTCATATATATTAGTTAATAAGTAGTTTAAAAAATATGGTTATAAAAAAGAAATCGGCATCAAAACCTGCCCGCAAAGCTGTTGTTAAAACTTCAGCCAAAGAGGGTAAATTAATAGGCAGGATAACTCATTATTTTTCTAACATTGAGGTGGCTGTTATTAGGTTGGAGACTTCCTTAAAAATAAGAGACATTATTAGAGTAGTCGGGGGACAAGAGACTGATTTTGAGCAAGAGGTTAGCTCTATGCAGGTTGACCATAAAGAAGTAAAATCAGCCAAAAAGGGTGACTCTATAGGGATGAAAGTTGATGAAAAAGTTCACGAAGGATACAAGGTTTATAAGGTCTAAGTTTTATAATAAGTTTAAAGTTTTACTGTCTCGCTTTGCGGGATGAATTTAAATTAAAATGATAGGAAATATACAAAAAGAGATAGAAGATAAAATTATAGATTACATTAATTCAACCACCGGCGGGCGACTGATAACTTTTAAGCCAGAAAATAATATCTTTGGCGCTGATTTAGCAGTGGAAAGAAAGGGAAATTATAAGGGTAATGAAATGTATTTTAAAGTCAGTGGTTTGGTCGGTCATCCAAAAGATGGCAATTTTATTAAAGATTTTGTAAAAGGCGATTTTCGCCCAGACATAAATTTTTATCTATTGTTTGTTTCTTTTAACGAAATTACTCAAAGGATGAGTGAGAATATCTGGGTAGTGCCGTCTTTGTATTTTAGAGATTCTGCAGAAGTTGTAGAATCGGCGGAAGGTGTAAATTTGTTAAGGTTTCGGGCATTATTGGACATAAAAAATAAAGATAAATATTCAAAATTTGTAGTAAAAATCAGTGAGCTGGGTAAGTTAATATTAAATGCGCTTGAAAAGGACGAAGAGATTGAGTTTGAAAAAGCGGACTATGTTGAGCAGATGGAAATAAATTTAGACAGCTTAAGGGAATTTTTATGCGAGGCGCGCAGAAATACCTATGCGGCGGGCGCATCTTCCCTCGACAATCCACGCCTTTTAGCTTCCAAGCAGTTAGAGTTTCAGAGAGGAGATTATTTTTATAGGGATATTTATTTTATGGGGGATAAAAAGTTTATAGGACAAGAAGCTGTATATCAAAATTCAAAGCCAGTATGGGGTATGAATTATATTGGCAACACAATTAGCAAACTACAAACGAATTTTCTTAGAGAATCATTATCTAAACTTTCTGAAAAATGCCGGTTCGGCGAAGTTTGTAAATATAAAAAAAGAGAATTGGAATACTGCGATAATGGACAGGGAAATTTGGATTCTTTTTTTGGCAAGGAAGAAATATTTTTGGACGGGAAAAATATTTATAAATTAGATTACCAGGGAGGACTATTATAATGAAATTTGTAGCAGACTTTCACATACATTCAAAATATTCTAGAGCCACCTCCCCTTTAATGGATTTAGAAAATTTGGACAGGTGGGCGAACATAAAAGGGATAAAAGTTCTAGGTACGGGAGACTTTACTCATCCAAGGTGGTTTGAAGAGATAAAAGAAAAATTAAGCCCCGCTGAGCGGGGTCTTTTTAGACTGCGTGATGCAGATTCGGAAACAAGATTTATTTTGACATCAGAAATTAGTTGTATTTATTCTAAGGGCGGCAAGGTTAGAAAAGTTCATATTATCGTTTTTGCTCCCTCTATTACCGCCGTAGAAAAAATAAACTCAAAATTAAGCCAGATAGGAAATTTGAAGGCAGACGGTCGTCCGATTTTAGGGTTAGACGCGAAAGAGCTGGCAAAAATTGCCCTGGACGCAGATAAAAATTGCTTGATTGTGCCCGCCCACATCTGGACGCCGTGGTTTGCTGTTTTTGGGTCAAAATCGGGATTCGATTCTTTAGAGGAATGTTTTGAAGAATATACAAAATATATTTACGCGGTTGAAACGGGATTATCTTCTGATCCTGCGATGAACTGGAGATTATCTCAACTAGATAAAGTCGCGCTAATTTCAAACAGTGATGCACATTCGCTTCCAAAAATTGGAAGAGAGGCAAATGTTTTTGACACAGAATTAAGTTACGAAGGAATTGCAGAGGCAATAAAGACAAACAACCCTACTTCGCCAAGGCTTCGCGGGGCAAGGTTTTTGTACACCATAGAATTTTTTCCCGAAGAAGGTAAATATCATTATGATGGCCATCGCTTATGTAATTTAAGTTTGTCTCCAAAAGAATCAAAAAAATATAATAATATTTGTCCAAAATGCGCAAAACCGTTAGTAATAGGAGTTTTAAACAGAGTTGAGAAATTGGCTGACAGGCCAGAAGGTTTTATGCCAAAAGATGCAGTTCCGTTTAAAAATTTAATTCCGTTAAACGAAATAATCGCTGAGTCTATAGGCTCATCAGTAGCATCCAAGCGGTCTTTAAATTATTATGACAACCTAATAAGGGGGTTGGGTAGCGAGCTAAAAATATTATTAGAGTCAACAAAAGAGGAAATAGAGAAAGTCTCTTTACCAGAAATTGCAGAAGGGGTTATAAGGGCTCGCGAAGGTAAGGTTTTTGTCGAGCCAGGATACGATGGCGTCTACGGAAAAATCAAGATTTTTACAGAAAAAAATACTATAAATAATAAGAAAAATAGTTTTAGTCAAAAAACGCTACTTTAAGGATTGACATTTTATATGAGCAGGAATAATATAGATAAACCATGCACCCATATAATCACTGTGGTCGGTCAAAATAAATAAATTGCTATTCATTTATTTTTCCTTCGCTTGTAATTATAATAACAAAATAAACAAACATACATGGACGGAAAAACTTTTTATATAACCAAAGAAAAACTTCGGGAGCTTAAAAAAGAGTATGAAGAGCTTTTAGTTGTCGAATATAAAAAATCCGTAAACCAAGAGGCGCCAAAAATTTTAGAGTCAGAAGACTTAAACCCCGAGTTTGTAAGTTTCCAGGAGGATGTTGGTTTTTTAAGGGCCAGGATTGACGAACTAAAAAATATTTTAGATCACCACGAGTTGATAAAAAATCCGTCAAAAGATAAGCAGGGCATCATCGGCCTGGGAGCCAAAGTTAAAATAGATGTAGACGGCCAAAAAGATGAATTTGTTATTGTGGGAACTCTCGAGGCAAACCCAGCTCTGGGGAAGATAAGTGACGAATCTCCGGTTGGCAAGGCTCTTTTGGGGCACAAAATTGGAGACGTGGTATTTGTTTCTTCCCCAATCAAAATAGCCTATAAAATAAAAAACATAAAATACGAAGTTAGCTAATAAACCGATAAAGAAGAAATTCGTATTATTTTTATATGGACAAAATTATAAAATTTTTTTCGGAGGTGGGCAAACTGAAGGAGATGCCAAGGCGCGGTTGGGTTATAAGAGACATTAAAAATCCAGAGAGTATAGCAGATCATACATTTAGGGTAGCCATTATGGCGTGGGTTTTAGCTGTTAAAAGAAATAAGAAAATCAACTTAGAAAAGCTTTTAAAAATGGCTCTGGTGCACGATATTTGTGAGGTTTATTCCGGAGATACAACCCCCTATGATTCTGTTCTTCCGAAAGATAAGAAAAAAAGACGAGAGCTGTTAAAAACCTGGCCCAGGTTTTCTGAAGCAGAGAAAAAAAGATTGGCAGAGAAAAAATATAAAAAAGAGAAAGCCGGACTTGAAAAATTGATAAAAGATTTACCACCGAGACTGAAGCAGGAAATAATGGGTCTCTGGTTAGACTATGAAAGAGGAGCTAGTGTGGAAGGTAAATTTTTTAAGCACGCAGACAGAATAGAAAGTTTTTTACAGGCATCAGAATATTGGAGAAGCAATAAAAAACTTCCCTTAAAACCATATTGGATACAAGCAGAAGAACTTCACGATGATCCAACACTACTGGAATTTATTAGGGAAATAGACAAAGAGTTTCATAAAACAAAAAAACCAAAAGAATAATGTTCACCCTAGACCTTATAGCTCAAATAGGCATAACAGTCTTCGGAGTAAGCGCCATAATTTTGGTGGCAAGAAAAAATAAATGGGGGTTTGTATTGGGACTGGCTAGCGAGCCTTTTTGGATAATAACGTCCTATCTTAATAAACAGTGGGGAGTTCTCATCTTAAGCGTAATCTATGTATTTAGTTGGGGTTACGGAACATATAACTGGTTTTATAAAAAAGACAAAAAGATATAAAAGTTAATTTCACCCCGGAAGGGGTTTTTTGTTTAATTAAAAAACAATTATAGTATAATATATAAATATTATAGATATGAAAAATCAGGAATTGTCTAAAATATTTTTTGAAATGGCTGACCTTTTGGAAATGGAGGGCGTGAGTTTTAAGCCTTTTGCATATAGAAAAGCTGCACTGTCTTTAGACGACTTAAAAGAAGACGTGGGAGAAATTTACAGGAATGGCGGGGTTAAGGCTCTTTATAATATCTCTGGAGTTGGTGAGGGCATTGCCGCTGCGATAGAAGAATATTTAAAGACGGGAAAATTAAAACAGTTGGGCGAGCTCAAAAAAAAGTTGCCGATGAAAATTGATGAGTTGTCAAAAGTGGAAAGTTTGGGGCCGAGAAAGATAAAAATCCTTTATGAAAAATTAGGGGTTAAAAATTTAAAAGATTTAGCAAAAGCCGCAAAAGCCCACAAGATAGCCCCCCTCTTTGGCTTTGGGGAAAAAACAGAAAAGAATATTTTACAGGGGTTGGAATTTTTAAAACAGAGCAAGGGAAGATTTTTATTGGGAGAAATTATGCCGGCTGTAAAAATAATTGAAGAAAGGTTGAGGTCTCGGAAAGAAATAAGAGAAATTAGCGTTGCGGGTTCTGTACGCAGAAGAAAAGAAACAATTGGAGATATAGATATTTTAGTTGTGTCGAAGAACCCTAAAAAAACGTCTGATTTTTTTGTTTCTATGCCGGAAGTTAAAAAAATCTGGGCTCAGGGTGCAACAAAGTGTTCTGTAAAATTTAGCGAAGGTTTTAATATTGATTTAAGAATGGTTCCACAAAAAAGTTTTGGTTCAGCTCTCCAATATTTTACAGGCTCAAAAGAGCATAATATTGCCACTAGAAAAATTGCCATTGAAAAAGGATTAAAACTTTCAGAGTATGGAGTTTTCAGAGGCGCCGAACAAATCGCAGGTAAAACAGAAGAAGAAGTTTATAAGGCAATTGGGCTTCCTTTTATAGCGCCGGAAATGCGCGAAGATGATGGAGAGATTCAGGCGGCTATAGAAAATAGATTGCCCATTCTAATAGAGCAGAAAGACATAAAAGGAGATTTGCATTGTCACTCAAGTTTTGAAGCGCCGTTGCAAAAGAGAAGCTCAATTGAAGAAATGTGTAAAAGAGCAATGGAATTAGGTTACGAATATCTTGGCATATCCGACCACACAAAATTTTTAAGAATTGAGACTGGCCTAAACGAAAAGCAACTTTTAAAACAAATAGACCATATCAAAAAACTTAACAAGAAATTTCAAATTTCAAATTTCAAATTTCAAATTTTATGTGGCTGCGAAGCAAATATTTTAAACGATGGCTCAATCGATATCAAAGATGAAGTTTTAGAAAAATTAGATTATGTTATTGCGGGCGTGCACTCTTCTTTAAAGATGCCGAAACAGGAAATGACGCAAAGAATAATAAGGGCGATGCAAAATCCAAATGTTGATATAATTTCGCATCCCACCGGAAGGCTTATTGGAAGAAGAGATGAATACCAGATGGATTTTGATAAAATATTGGAAACCGCCAAAAAGACAGGAACGATTTTAGAAATTAATTCTTCTCCTTACAGATTAGATTTGAATGGGTTTAATATTCGTAGGGCAAAGTCTCAAGGAATAAAAATGATAATAAATACCGATAGTCACAAAAAAGAACAATTAGATTTAATGGAATATGGAGCTTGGCAGGCGCGAAAGGGCTGGGCAGAAAAGTCTGATATTATAAATACATTGCCAGTTGAAGAATTGTTAAAATTTTTTAAGCGTTGACTAGTCGTGCTGGGGGGGGGTATTATTAGATAATAAAATTAAAAACTAAA
>Ga0268276_1000316_pt1 | contig 58253 bp, 56 predicted proteins | sample saktaG_4_FD_190145 | JGI IMG/M metagenome (GOLD analysis project Ga0268276, IMG submission 190145) | Saline water microbial communities from Sakinaw Lake, British Columbia, Canada - sak_2010_1_5_45m | ecosystem: Environmental > Aquatic > Non-marine Saline and Alkaline > Saline ...
AATTGGTCTCCTGATTTCAACGCTTCTTTGGCTGCAGATTGTATTTGTTGCTTTAACGCGGCCATATTGCTAAATTGCTTTATTGCTATATTGCTAAAATGATTTTTAATTTAACAATTTAACAATTTAACAATATAACAATCTATTTTGGTTTTGCCATTTTTTCTTCAATGGCCCTTTCTGCTCTCCTTCGGACCTTCCTTAAAGCAGATCTTTTTTTAACTAAATCAGACTTCGCCCGTTTGAAAAACTGACCCTTCCTTATTTGGAGTAAAACCCCTGATTGACGTACAGTCTTTGTAAAACGGTGCACCAAGCTCTGCGCGGTTTCTCTGTCTTTTTTTGTAATTTTTACTGCCATAGTTTTAAAAATTTTTTACCTTTTAGTTTTAATTTTGCTTTTCATTTCTTCTATAACTTTGTCTAACTTTATTTCTTTTTGAATCCCCGTATCCATATCCCTTAAAATAATGAAGTCTTCGAGCGCTTCCTTCTGCCCAAAAATTAAAACCCATTTTATACCCATTTTGTTTGCCGCCCTCATCTGGGATTTTAAAGAATCTTTTGTAAATGACTCTGCAACTGGAATTTTTGCTTCTCTGAATTCTTCAAAAAGCTTTAAGCCTTTTCTTTTTGCAAGCTGGCCCAGCTGGGCTAAAAATATTTTCGGCTCCTCGGGTTTTTTGCCAAGCTTCATTTCGCAAGTTTTCATCAAACTTGCAATTCTCTCCATGCCGGCTGCCGCTCCGCATCCGGGCAAGGGCGCTCCGCCAAGAATTTTAGATAAATTGTCATACCTCCCTCCGCCGATTAAAGAACCCAGCGACTGGCCCTCATCTGTGGTTTCGATAATTTCAAAAACTGTTTTTGTATAATAATCCAGTCCGCGCACCAAATACGGATTTAACGTGTACGGAAGCTCTAATTCATCCAAAAATTCCAATACCTGCTTAAAGTGCGCATGGCACTTTTCGCAAAGATGGTCTATTATTTGCGGAGCTCCGGCTTTCACCGCCTGGCATTTCTCTTCTTTGCAATCCAAAATTCTTAATGGATTCTCTTTTAATCTCCTCTGGCAGTCTGAGCACAAAGACGATCTTCTGGATCTAAAATAACTTGTAAGGATTTTTTTAAAATACGGGCTGCACTCTGAATCTCCGATAGAGTTGACTTCAATTTTTAAATTTTTAAATCCCAGCTCCTTTAGAACGTCGTAGCTCATCTGAATAATCTGGCTGTCCAAAGAAGGACTACTATCTCCTATAGCCTCAAATCCAAACTGGTGGAACTGCCTAAATCTCCCAGCTTGAGGCCTTTCATATCTGAAAAATGGGCCTATGTACCAAAGTTTCACGGGCTGAGGCAAATTTCGCATGCCGTGCTCTAAATAACTCCTCATTACAGCGGCGGTACCTTCTGGTCTTAAACAAACAACGTCTCCTCCCTTTGTCCTGAAAACATACATTTCTTTTCCCACGATATCAGTATCATTGCCAACTGCTTTTTGAAATACTTCAGCAAGTTCCAGAATAGGAGTTTCAATTTTTTCAAAACTATAATGCGCAACAATCGATTCGACTGCTTTTTGGATTCTCTTAAAGTATGCCTGGTCTTCAGGCAAAACATCATGCATTCCTGTTAAGCTTTGATATTTTATTTTTGACATAAATGTCTCAGGATACGAATCTACAAATCTGCGGTTTCGGATACCAATCGGTTAACGAGATTAGTATCCTATTGCTCAAATTAGTAAATTAGTATATGGCAATCGGAGGGTTAGTATATTAGTAAAAAACTAGTAAATTAGCAGCCTAATATGCTGGCCTGGCGATTCCTGACAAAGAAGCCAGCGGAAGAACTCTTAGCAGTGCTTTACCTACTATATATTTTCTTTGCACAACGCCCCACATTCTTGAATCATAAGAATAATTTCTATTGTCTCCCATAACAAAATATTCATCGGCTTTGAGTATCACATTTACATCCCCGACTGTTTTCAAGCTGTCTGGCAAATATGTCTCATCTAAAATTGTTGCTTTTCCGTCTTTGATAATTTCAACCTGGCCGTTTGTTATATCAACTGTTTCTCCGGGAAGGCCTACTACTCTTTTTATAAATCTCTGGCCTTCGTATCCTGGTATAAAGTCTGTATTAAAAACAACAACATCCCCTCTTTGTGGATCAGAAAATCTGTAAGAAATTTCATCTACAATCAAATAATCTCCTGATTCAAAATTTGGAGCCATAGATGCTCCGCTTACAATAAACGGCTGAAACAAAAAATAGCGTATGGGAGCCACTATCACAAAAGCGATAACAGCTATTTTTACCAGCTCCCAAATAAAAGAAAAAACTTTCTTAACTTTATTTTCCGGTTGAATCTCGTTGCTATTTTCCATAAAATTAAAGCAGATTATATTTGAAATTTTAGCATAGTTTTAAAACAATTGCAAGATATGAGAATCTAAAAAACAAGTGCCGTCGACGCGAGAGAGCAGCAACGGGGGCTGCTCTTCGCGTCGACGGCCAGATACGGGGCAATGGGCTACCTCCGAACCCATTGATAGTTGGAAGGAGAAAGATTCCGTGATGCGGGGATCATCACCATCAGACATGGAGACGCATGCGCCTACCGCACCTGGCATAGGGACGGACGCGCGTCCCAGACCCGCGCTCAGTTGTCCGGCGACTCGAGCCGGAGCGCTTGAGGCGTTCTTCCACCATCTTCAGGAAGACCCTGGCAACGTCAAACTCCAAGGGCTCCTTGGCGGAGAACGCCTTCGCGTAATCCGCGATGAAGTAATCAGCCCCTCCGTTATCCTCCCAGTCAGGGTGCTCGGAAACCCAGTCCACCGCGAATTGAGATTCGTGGCGATACTTTCGCCGAATCACCACCCACGACACGCGGCGCAGTCGCTGTCCATTGCCGGCGTACTCACGCCCGATGCTGGTATGCTCGCCACAGGTTGCTGCCTCTCTCATCCTCTGGTGTCCCTTTCTGAAAAGCACATCGTCCGAAAGAATGCACGGAACACGACGCAAGCGTAATTATTGCTTCTCTATGCCTTCTCCTTTCTCTTCCATGCGCCCGAGCTTAAAAGCTGGGCTGGTTGTAAAACGCGAGAGCAGCCAACATAGCTACTCTACACACTAATTTCATATTACCCCATTAAAATATAAAGTCAATGTTCTTGCCAATAATAGATAAAAATGACACAATGATAAAATAGAATTTAGAATCTAGAAGCTAGAATTTAGAATAATTATATTTTTAAAACCGAAGCATGATTATCATTATTGGATTAGGAAATCCGGGAGAACAATATAAAAATACGCGCCATAATGTTGGGTTTATGGCAATTGATGAATTTGCAAGAAAAAATAATTTTCCTGAATTTAAATTACAAAAAAAATCAAACGCGCTCGTGTCAGAAAACGTTATTGGCGATAAAGATATTGTTTTAGCAAAACCCCAAACTTTCATGAACGACTCCGGCAAATCCGTCCGCGCCGTAACTAAACCCTATACGCCAGACCCTAAACCCTCAATTATTGTAATTCATGACGACATTGACCTCTCTCTCGGCTCCATCAAAATAGTGAAAGACCGCGGTTCTGCCGGACACAAAGGAGTTGAATCAATAATTAAAAATATTGGAAATGACGGCCTAGTAAGAATTAGAATTGGTATCGGCGGGCAAAAAGATACAAAGGCCATGAAAGTTGTATTGAAAAACTTTTCAAAAGACGAACAAAAAATAATAAACGAAACAATTAATAAAGTTAGCAACGCCCTTGATTTGTTTATCAAAGAAGGGCTGGAAAGGGCGATGAATAAGTTTAATTAGAAATTTTTAATATTTTATTTTTAATAATTCTGGTATTCCCGTGCTTCAGAAGCCCTAAATAAGAATTCGACGTTTCAACGCTTGGGCTCTTTTTTATTCTTTTTAACATTCTTTTCTTAGTTTTAGACCTTAAAATTCTGTGGTCAGAAAAATTAACCCAACCAAGAAAATCGACGCCGGAATTTAAAGTTTTAATAGAAACTTTACTTGAATGAAGTTGCAGTTTTAATTCATTCTCCAAAAAATATTTTATCTTTAAAATCATATTTTCTAAATGCTTTTTATTATTCAACAAAACAACGAAGTCGTCCGCGTAGCGAATGTAATATTTTACTTTTAATTTATGTTTTAAAAACTGGTCAAACTCGTTCATGTAAACATTAGCAAAAAGCTGCGAGGTTAAATTGCCCAACGGCAAACCGATTCCTCTCTCGCCAGAGTCAAAACTAAAAATTATCTTCTCTGAAAGGTTTATTATGTTTTTATCTGATATGTGTTGTTTTAAAATATTTATTAGGATGTTTTGGTCAATACTGGCGAAAAACTTTTTGATGTCGCATTTTAAAACCCAGCAGGTTTTGGTGTTGTTTTTAGAGACAATATAACCAAGCTCTCTGAATCTGTTAATGGCTTTGTGCGTGCCTTTGTTCTTTCTGCAAGAAAATGAGCCAGGGGTGAATGTTTTATCAAAAAATGGGTATAATATGCGATAGGCCGCGCGATGCAAAAGCCTGTCTCGGACAATGGCTTTATGAATTGTTCTCGGCTTCGGGTCGCTTATCTTAAAACATTGGTATCCGCCGTGTTTGTACGCGCGGTTGATTAAGTCATAATGCAGTGATAATATATTATCCATCAGGTTAAACTGGAACTCCTGAACATCTTTTTTATTCCTCTTTCCCTTAACAAACTCCTGCCAGGCCAAAAGCAAGTTATCAATACTAATTAAATCTTCAAATTTATGTCTCAACTTAATTTTCATAGCCAGAATACAAATGATAAAAATGAGCTTTTAAGCCCCCCCCCCCAGACCTTTGCCTGTTTTGCAAAAGCTGAAGGATGCATATCTTTTTTGGTACCAACACTATTTAATTATACCAAAGACGCACAGATATTCTTTAGGGGAAAAAATTGATAAATTTTTCGTTGATGCAATGGAGGCGATTATTACTGCCAGCTTTCTCGGTCAAACAGAAAAACTTCCCTATGTGCGTTTGGCAATCAGGAAATTAGACACGCTTAAAGTATTTTTAATGTTGCTTTGGGAAACAAAGTCATTGGATAATAAAAAATACATCGCTCTCTCGTTAAAATTAGACGAGGTTGGCAAAAATCTCGGCGGCTGGTCGGGGCAACTCACAAAACAAAACTCTCTCAAAAGATGAGAGAGAAATGAAGAGATTAGCTGAACGAGGAAGGCGAAACCGTTCTTGCGATTCCACCTGTTGCCAGGATTGTCATAGTGCGCGTTGAGCTTCCGGCCATTGCCATTACGGTTCAAGCCGAGCAAGTTCGGATAGCCGTTCGAGTCGGTTTTGTATAAAACGCCGCCTACATCACCACCCTTCGAAGTAATTTTACGATCTCGGGGTTGAATCGAATTCGGCATCTCAAATGCCCTAGCGTTTTATACCAAGTATCTTCTTTTTTTGAAAGTAATTAGTATGTCCTCCGTTTGAAACCGTAGTCGCAAACGCTCTCAACATACGAACACTGGATTCGGCAGCCGGAAACCTTGATCTCCCGCATATTCGCCTATTACCATCTATATCTTAACACAAAAAGAAAATCCTCGGCAACAACACACAATGTGCTGCGTGTTGCCGAGGATTTGTAGACAGGGTTAGCTAAGTTCAAAAGATCCAAGGGCAAGAGCCGAGGATCCTAGAGCAAAGCCCTGAGATCAAGATACTTGCTGAACGAGGAAGGCGAAACCGAACTCGCGAGACCACCTGTCGCCAGGATCGACATAGAGCGCGTTGAGCTTCCGGCCAATGCCATGACGGTGCAAGCCGAGCAAGCGCGGATAGCCGCGCGAGTCGGCAATAGTCTTGTGCATCACTACGAGCCACATCAGGCCCATCCTCTCGAGTTCTTCGTCCGAGATCTTTTCTCGGAGAAGCCGAGTGAGCTCTGCCGGCGGCTCTATCCAACGACGCCGATCCGCTTCCTTGCGGATATTCTCGGTGGTTCGAACGTCGTCGTTGAACTCTTCGCCCTTGATGATGCCGACGTGGTAGACGACGCCGTTGGTCACGACGTAATCGGCGCTCCGCATGATGAATTTCGCCTCGGGCCAGACATTGAACCCCGCCGTTTCCAGCTTCGAGATCGACTGTTCGGCGTTGAGGCCGTCGGAAACGACGACAATGACCTGGCCACGATGCTCGATGACATCCTGGATGTCAGCCGGCACCAAGGTGCCTTCCTTGAACTGACGCCGGATTTCCTTAGTCTGGTTATCCAGCGTCTCGTACATCGTCACTAGCTTCTCCGGGCTCGGCTTGAATACCGGCCCCACGACTGTGCGTTCACGCATAGCCGTCTCCTTTCTTTCCTTGAGACGCAAGCGTCTCGCCTGCCGTTCTGTGGCCTAGCACAATGCTTTACCACACCAGAAAATTGTTTGTTTCCAAACCGCTTTCTGGTATGGCAAAAGCAAGTATTCTAAAAATGTAAATGTGCTAATTCAGCAAATTCTATCTATATATTAATTATATCATATTTAAACTACCCTGTCAACAGTTTGACCCCTATCCCCTGCTATTGTATTATTGGTCTATAAACGGCCACAAAAGAGTTGAATCAACTTTTAATCGTAGGCATCACCCCATACTTCGTCGCTCGCCTCTTCCCGCCTCGCAAGCTCGGCGGGCGCTTCGCTACCGGCTCACTCCTTCAAAACCCTCGGTTTTAAATAATTTCCTACACGGGGAAATACCCAATTTCCCCGACCCCCTTTGCAAAAATATGGGTCAATCTTTAGATAAAATTTTAATTGTAGGGATTACTCCATATTTTTTAGATAAGGAGTTTTTTTGGTTTGAGGAAAATTTAGAAAAAATTCTGGACGCAAGGAGTTCACAGCCATTTTTTGATGACAATATAATATTTTTAGAAAAAGATCATAGTTATAAATTTTCTGATTTTTTAAGAAAACTTGATGAAATGGGGTACGAAAGAGTTTTAAGGGTTTCAGAGCCAGGAGAGTTTTCCCAGCGCGGAGGAATAATCGATGTTTTCCCTATTAATGCTTTGCAAGCTGTAAGGATTGATTTCCTCGGCAACGAAGTGGACACCATAGAATTATTAGACGAAAAAAAGTTTTACCCGCCTAAATTTTCTGAAGAGAAGTTTTGGCGGGCGAGGGAAATTTTAAAAAAGAAATTAAAATCGCAAAAATTATTTTCAGAATTAAAGGGATTAAAACCAGGAGATTATTTGGTTCACTCAGACCACGGCATAGGAAAATTTTTAGGCATAGAAAAATTTCGAGTTTCAGGCCCCAGAGGGTACCCCCAATTTCAAAATTATTACGTTTTAGAATATGCAAGAGAAGACAAGCTGTATGTACCCTTAGGACTTGAAAGAAAACTTTCCAGATATGTTGGTTTTCAAGATCCTATAGTTTCCCGGCTTGGCTCATCTCTATGGCAGAAGACAAAAAGAAAAATAAAAGAAAGCGTTGAAAAATTAGCCAAAGAGCTTTTGCAGTTGTACGCACAAAAAGAAGTTGCAGAGAAAGCTCCTTATATAGAAGACGAAGAACTGGAATCGCAATTCAGGTCGGGCTTCGCATTCCAGGAAACACCAGATCAGCTTCAGACAATAGAAGACATAAAAAATGATTTATCAAAAACAAAACCTATGGATAGGATAGTTTGCGGAGATGTTGGTTTTGGAAAAACAGAGGTTGCAATGCGCACAGCCCTTATGGCACTGGCAAACAATAGGCAAACTGCCTTAATTTGCCCCACCACAATTTTAGCAAACCAGCATTACAACACTTTTAGAAAAAGATTTGAAAAATTAGGCGCAAACGTTGCTATGCTTTCCGGCCTACAAGCGAAATCGGAACAGGATAAAATCGTCAAAAATTTAAAAGAAGGAAAAATAGACATTTTAATAGGCACGCATCGGCTTTTATCAAAAGATGTTGAGTTTAAAAACTTACAACTTTTAATTATTGACGACGAACAAAAATTTGGAGTAAAGCAAAAAGAAAAGCTAAGGCAGATGAAAACAAGCTTAGATGTTCTAAGTTTATCAGCCACCCCAATCCCCCGCACGATTTATCTAGCGCTTTCTTCATTAAAAAATATCAGCTTGATGCAAACTCCGCCAGAGGGCAGGCAGGCAATAAAAACAGAAGTTTTGCCATACAACAGCAAGGTTATAAAAAAAATAATAAATGCTGAATTAAAAAGAAAGGGCCAGGTTTATTTTTTGCACAACAGGGTGCAAAGTATTGAAGCCAAGGCAGAGGAGTTGAAAGAACTATGTCCTAGGGGAAAAATTGGCTTAATTCACGGCAGAATGCCAGAAAAAAAGTTAATAAAAATAATGGATGATTTCCAGAAAGAGAGAACAAATGTTTTGATTGCTACAACAATTATTGAAAACGGGCTAGACCTGCCAAACGTAAATACAATTATAATAGAAGATGCGACGCGACTCGGGCTTTCGCAGGCACATCAGATAAGAGGCCGAGTTGGCAGGTCTGCGACAAAAAGCTTCGCATACTTCATGTTTGACCCAAAAAATCTGACGCCGCTTGCGAAAGAAAGATTAAAAACCTTAGAAGATGCTCAAGAACTGGGTTCAGGATACAGAATCGCCATAAAAGATTTGGAGCTAAGAGGGGCTGGAAATATTTTGGGCAAAGAACAATCCGGGTCAATAAATAAAATCGGATTAAACCTCTATTCTCAAATGATTGCCGAGGCAATCGAAAAATTTAAATGAGAAAGCCCAACCAGCCGTGGCTGGTTGGGCCCCTCCCGCGTTTCCGCGGAAGCCTATCTGGCGACAAGCTGCACAAAGGCAAGCTTCGCCCTGACCTGACCGGCGACCCTGGCGACAAGGTCTCTCGCCGTGATGATGGCGGTAGGCTCGCCCCTAAGGGTGAGCAATTCCACCTCGATCTTTCCGAGTTCGACCTCCAGGATCAACCTATCTTCTGGAGACGCCAATCCGAAGAATCTGCACTCTCCGTAACCGCGGACTACGCAACCCAGCTTCCGGGGAACCCTTTCGACCAGACTGGCCGAAACTCCCAAAAGTTGAGCGAACGCGTCCAGGTAATCAGATCCCCTGAAAATCGCCCTCTTCTTGCCGTCGCCAAACACTTCATGGTCGAGGCAAGCGAGTTCAGTCACCAAGAACCAGCCGGCGACCCTCTCTCGGGTGACTAGCACTTCGTCGAGATAGAGCTTAGTGAGCCCGTGAGGCAAGATTTCTTTCACTCTGTTGCTCCCGACCGCAACCTGAATGCGACCGGCCAGAATGGCCTCAGAGATCTCTGGCCCGCGAAGCGTTGTCTTTTCCATAGCGAAATCCTTTCGCGTGCGATTGACAGTTTTGGAGACTACAAACGCCACATAGATATTAAAACAAAAATTTATTTTTTTCAAGAGTTCCAATGTTTTAAATTTTTTATGTTATTATAAGTAAATGCAAATGAATGACACCTGTAAAATTACAATTGAAGATAAAGAATATCCAGAAGAATTAAAAAAGATTAAAGGCGCGCCGAAAATTTTATATTATAAAGGAGTTTTGCCAAGCCTAAATGAAAAATGTATTGCAATTGTCGGCACAAGACGATGCTCGCCGTACGGCCAGCAGGTTGCCTTAAAAATTTCTGGGGAATTAGTTGACGCAGGAATAACGATTATTTCGGGTTTAGCTCCTGGAATTGATACGTTCAGCCACAGGGCTGTAGTTGAAAAAAGAAAAAGAACAATTGCTGTGTTGGGCACAGGGTTAGATGAAAAATCAATTTATCCGCAAATAAATTTAGACCTATCCAGAAAAATTATCGAATACGGCGGATGCTTAATTTCCGAATTGCCAGAAGGAACGTCAGGGGCAGTTTATACTTTTCCAAAACGCAATAGAATAATCTCTGGGCTGAGTTTAGCCGTATTAGTGATAGAAGCAAAAGAAAAATCCGGCTCTTTAATAACGGCTGACTATGCAATAAAACAAAATAAAAAATTATTTGCTGTGCCTGGCCCAATTTATTCTGCAAATTCATCTGGTCCGAATAAATTAATAAAAAACGGCGCCAAACTAATTACAGGCGCGAATGATATTTTAAATGAGCTCGGATTGCAATCTGAAAGAACACAAAACAAAATTGAATTCGACAATGATGAAGAAAAATTAATTTTACAGGCATTAAAAGACGGCGCCTTACAAGTAGACAAAATTATTGAAAAAACAAAACTTGGAGCTTCTGCTGTGGCAACTACGCTTGCCTTAATGGAAATTTCGGGTAAAATACGAAACCTAAGCGGCAATAACTATGCCATTGCCTAAATTCAAAATGCAAAATTTAAAATTCAAAATCACAATTCAAAATTTAAAAGATAATTTTAACTTTTAACTTGAAATTTTAACCTTTGATTTTTGACTTTTGACTTAAAAAGACCATGCAATTACTTATAGTTGAGAGTCCCGCTAAAGGACGTACGATTTCTAAATTTTTAGGTAAAGACTATAAAGTACTTGCGTCTTTTGGTCATGTAAGAGATCTTCCTAAAAGAGAGCTGGGAATAGATGTTGAAAATAATTTTGAACCAAAGTACATTATACCGCCAAAAGCTAAAAAGGTGGTCGCAGAATTAAAAAAAGAATCCGCAAAAGCAGATAGTACAATTCTGGCAACCGATGAAGACCGCGAAGGAGAATCGATTGCTTGGCATCTACAGGAAGCTTTAAAGTTAAAAAATCCAAAAAGAATTGTTTTTCACGAAATCACCAAAACCGCAATCGACCAAGCTCTAAAATCACCACGGCGCATTGATATAAATTTAGTTGACTCCCAGCAGGCAAGGCGTATTTTAGACAGAATTGTGGGGTACAAACTTTCTCCGTTTTTGTGGAAAAAGGTTGCAAAAGGGCTTTCTGCTGGCAGAGTGCAATCGGTTGCGTTAAGGCTGGTAGTTGAAAGAGAAAGAGAAATCGAAAAATTTGTAGCTCAAGAATATTGGGGCATAATCGCTTCGCTCAAATCCCAAAATCCAAATCCCAAAATCCGAAATAACGAATTTGACGCTACACTGACAAAGAAAGACGGAAAAATAATTGATAAATTGGAAATAAAAAATAAGGCGGAGGCAGATAAAATTTTGCAGGATTTAAATAACGCAAATTATATTGTTGAATCAGTAGAAAAAAAAGAAACAAACCGCTATCCTCTTCCCCCATTCACAACCAGCACCTTGCAACAGGTAGCATTTAATAAATTCGGATTTTCGTCAAAAATGACCATGTCCCTTGCCCAGCGCCTTTATGAAGAAGGAAACATAACCTATCACCGAACCGACTCTTTAAACCTTTCTGAAATGTCGCTCGCTGCCGCTAAAAATTTTATATCAGAAAAATACGGGCAAAGTTATTGGGCGGGAAAGCCTGTTAGATATAAAACAAAATCCAGTGGAGCGCAAGAGGCGCACGAAGCCATAAGGCCCGCATACGCCGACAAAACTCCAGAATCTTTGAAGGGAATCGACGCAAGACAACTGAAGCTTTACACTTTAATTTGGCAACGATTTATGGCGAGCCAAATGGCGCCAGCTGTTTTTGATTCTGTTTCAGCTGATATTTGCGCCAGCGTCTATACCTTTAGAGCAAATGGCCAGACGTTGAAATTCGATGGATTTTTGAAAGTATATCCGACTAAATTTGAAGAAACCGAATTGCCAAACTTGAAAAAAGACGAAAATTTAGAACTTATAAAATTAAACTCGCAACAGCACTTTACAGAACCGCCGTCACGCTACACCGAAGCTAGCTTAATAAAAACCTTAGAAAAGCACGGAGTTGGCAGGCCCTCAACTTATGCACCCACGCTCTCTACCATACAAGACAGGAATTATGTTGCTAAAAACGACCAAAAAAGATTTTTTCCCAGCGAAATGGGAACTATAGTTAATGATGTTTTGGTGGAAAATTTCCCGGAAATTGTTGATATTGAATTTACAGCAAAAATGGAAAAAGAACTTGACGAAGTGGCGGAAGGCAAAGACAGCTGGCAAAAAACTTGCAGAGATTTTTATGGCCCCTTTGCTAAAAATCTGAAAAAAAAGTACGAAGAAGTAACAAAGTCAGACTTAACTCAAAAAACAGATAAAGTATGCCCTGATTGTGGTTCTCCAATGGTTGAACGGCTTGGGAGATTTGGCAGATTTTATGCCTGCTCAAAATTCCCAGAGTGCAAACACACAGAATCTGTTGAAGGAGACCCGGACACTTTAGATATAACATGCCCTAAATGCAAAGAAGGTAAAATAACCGGAAAAAGAACAAAAAGGGGGAAAACATTCTATGGGTGCAATCGTTTCCCAGAATGCGACTTTGCTTTGTGGGATAAACCCGTAAACGAATTCTGCCCCAAGTGCGGTTCCATAATGGTTGAAAAATGGAAAAAGATCAAATGCTCGAATAAGGAGTGTAATTATCGCAATGAATCCACAAAATGAGATTCAAAAAATAGCAAACAAAAGCTTGGCTCCAAAACTAATAGAGTCAGCTTTTGAGTTCGCAAAAGAAGCTTATAAAGATAAATTCCGTATTTCAGGCGAAAACTATATAGAACACGCCACAAGGGTTAGCCTTGAGCTCAACAAAATGAACCTTGACCCGACAACAATTTCTCTTGGACTTCTTCACGACATATTAGACGACATACCAGATTCCGCTAGAAAAATCGAGGTAAAAGAAATTGAGAAAAAATTCGGAAAAGATTTAGGCAACCTAGTAGGAAAAATCTCTGATCTGGCAAAAATCAGATATTCTTTGTCTGTTGGCATAAAAAACAAAAAAACATTCAATAGAGAAAAAATTGAAAATCTGAGAAGAATGTTTTTGGCCTTAGCTGGCGACTTAAGAGTAGTTATAGTAGAACTTATTTCAAGATTAGACGGGTTAGATTTTATGCATTCTATGCCAGAAGACAAGCAGAAATTATTTTCCCTTGAAACTTTGCAAATTTTTGTGCCCATAGCCAGCAGGTTGGGGTTATCGGAAATAAGAAGAAAGCTTGAAGACATGGCCTTTGCCCACTTGCTTCCCGATAAATTCAACTGGCTTAAAAAAAATATCGAAGAGGAATACGAAGAAAGAGAAAAATATCTGAAAAAATTCATTCCGCATCTTAAAAAAATCTTACAAAAAGAGCGGGTTAAAGTTTTAAATATAAATTACCGCACGAAATCATACTGGGGCGTGTATAAAAAACTGGCAAAACGCAATATGGATTTTAGTCAGATAAATGACTTGCTCGCATTAAGAATAATTACTTATGACATCAGCAGCTGCTACAAAATTTTAGGCATAATACACAAACACTTTAAGCCGATTTCAGAAGAAATAAACGATTACATAGCTCACCCAAAACCCAATGGATACAGGTCTTTGCACACTACGGTTTTTTCTCAAGAAGGCAAAATAACAGAAATCCAGATAAGGACAGAAGAAATGCACGAAGAAGCAGAACACGGAGTTTGTGCGCATTGGGCCTACAAAGAAAAAATTGACCTTAAAAAACAGCCCGAACATCGCTTGGGGTACTCAGAAAACCTTGAGGAGGCAAAATATGTTTCTGGGTTTTGGGAAAACTTTAAAATAGATTTTTTCCCGAATAAGGTTTTCATCTTTACGCCGATGGGAGACGTTATTGTTCTGCCCAAAAGCTCAACTCCTATTGATTTTGCTTATGCCGTGCATTCAGATCTGGGCAACCATTGCGATTCAGCAAAAATAGGCGGTAAAATGGTTCCGCTAAACCATATTTTAAAAAATGGGGACATCGTGGAAATTGCTACAAACAAAAACAAACGTCCGTCTAAAGACTGGCTTAGATTTATTAAAACTCCTCTCGCAAAATCACACATAAGAAGGCTTACTGACCAGAATGAATCAGGATTCAAATTCCCCTTTACCGGCTTTATAAGAAGAAAGCTGGCCGAGATGTCTGAGGCATCAAAAAAGAAGAAAGAAGAAAAAGACTTTATAAAAAAGGGGGCGATAAAACACATTTATCTGGCTGGCCAAAAAGGAATGGCTGTCCGTATTGCAAAGTGCTGCAACCCGCAGCCGGGAGATAAGGTTTCCGCCTACATTGCTCAAAGTAAAGCTGTTACTATTTTGCACCGAACTTCTTGCAGCAATTTCAAAAAAATAGCAGAAAAATTCCCGGAAAAGGTTATCGAAGCCTCCTGGGAGTAAACTTGAAATTTAGATAAAAATGTGATAAATTTAATAAAAAATGCCGCGGTGACGGAATGGCAGACGTACAGGTTTCAAAAACCTGCGAGGGTAACCTCATGTGGGTTCGACTCCCACCCGCGGCACTAAAAGAGTTCACCCCGTGATGAACACGGGGTGTCCGGTGTTAATCACCGGGCAACTCCCACCTCGGGCACACTTCGTCGCTTCACTCCTCAGTGTAAACTATAACCAAAAATCCCCGCTTAACGGGGATTTTTGGTTATAAATCGTATTCTTCCAACGGTTCTGGAATTATTACTTTTACTTTATCGCTTTTGATTTTATCTCTTATTTCGGGCAATTCATTTTTTCTGAAATTTCTATTCATATGCGTTAGCGCCAAACATTTTACGTTATTATCTTCTGCAAACCTTATCGCAGAAACAATAGAAGAATGCCCTATTTTTTCTTCGTCATACAAATAAGTTTCCGAAATAAGTAAGTCCAAGTTTTTATAAAAATCTGTCCCGCCGACTGGAGACCCGTCCCCTGTATATGCATAAACATTTTTGCCATCGCTTATTTTAATGGCCAAATTTTCTCCAGAATGAACCGTTTTGGTAAAATTCAGCTTTAGGCCATTAAGTTCTGCCTCTTTTGCTTCCTCGACCTCAATTATTTTTATTTCATATTTAAATTTTTCTTGAAATCCTGAATATGCTAGATCCATTAGCGTTGAAAATTGATCCTTAAAATCTTCCTTGGAAATGACTGTGAAGGGCCTAGTCCTCCCGCCCTCCCACATTCGCAGTAATAATCCTGGCAGACCAAAATAATGGTCAGCATGCCAATGACTGATATAAGCTACATCCAAAAAGTTTGGGTCGGGATTATACTTCCAAACCTGCGGAGCTGCTGTCAGCCCACAATCAACCAATAAATTAGTTTTTTTGGATATTAATAAGTGAGAATTATTGGGGACATTTTCGTCAAACGCCTCGCCCACCCCTAAAAATATAACTTTCATATAATTATGTTTAATAAGCCATAAATTATAAAGCTAGACGCCACTCCCACGAATGCACCGGCTAAAATATCGCGAAACCAATGGACTCCGCAAAAAACCCTGGCACCCCCTATAAAGCACGAACAAACAATAAAAATCACCGCCAATGGGATACTATAAAAAATCAGCATAAAGCTTATTCCAAAAAAGAAAGATGCGTGGCCGGAGGGAAACGAATAATTTTTAGGAATTGGTATTAAAACATTAGCGTTAGCTAAATGGGCCGGCCTTTCTTTTTTATAAAATAAGTGCACTATTTCGTTTAATAACCTTGCAACTATTCCAGCTAAAACTGGAACCAAAAACAAATATAAATTTTTCTCGTAAAAAGAGACTGCGGCCAAAAACAGCACAAGCAGATAGGCCAGCGTGCGCGCAAAAAAAATTGCTAAGCCGTCCAGCCATTTTGATTTCCCGGCAAAACGATTTATATTTTTAAAAACTGAAAACATTACTTTGGGCCCGCCCGCCAAAATTTTTCACAAAAATTTAGGCGGGTAATGGAAATTTTTTACAAAATTTCCTTATTTCTTCTCTAACTTTTTTTATTGATTTTTCATCAGAAATTACCTCGTTGATCCAGCAGGCTATTTTTTTCATTTCTTTTTCTTTCATTCCTCTGGTTGTAATAGCGGGCGTTCCCATTCTGATTCCTGAGGGCTTAAATGGCGGATTTGGGTCAAAAGGAATGGTATTTTTGTTTATAGTAATTCCGGCTACTTCTAATCTAATTTGAGCATCGGGACCTGAAATATTTTTATTCCTTAAATCAACCAACAATAAATGATTATCTGTGCCATTGGTTACTAATTTAAATCCGAGCTTTTTTAATTCTTCAGCTAATACCTTAGCATTTTTTACAATTTGCGCGCCATATTTTTTAAAAGCCGGGCTAGCTGCCTCTTTTAGGCAAACTGAAATGGCTGCAATGCTATTCATGTGGGGACCTCCCTGAAGTCCTGGGAAAACCGCTTTATCAATTTTTTTAGCAAGATCTGGGTCCTTTTTAAGGCCTCTTTCTGTAACCATAATCAAAGCGCCCCTAGGACCGCGCAAAGTTTTATGGGTTGTGGTTGTTATAATATGCGCAAATGGCACGGGGCTTGGATGAACTCCAGCAACCACTAATCCTGCTATATGAGCTATGTCGGCCGCCAAATAAGCATCCACAGAATCTGCAATTTTAGCTAACTTCTCCCAGTCAAAAATCCTTGGGTAAGCTGTAGCTCCCACCCACATAAGCTTTGGTTTAGCTCCTCTAACAACTTTCTCAATCTCTGAGTAATTTATTAAGTTAGTCTTCTCGTCTACCCCATACTGCACGGAATTAAAAAACTTAGCAGAAAAATTTACTTTCCAGCCATGAGTTAGATGGCCCCCCATTGGCAGAGCCATACCGGTCACGGTGTCTCCTGGCTCACATACTGCTAAATAAACCGCCTGGTTGGCAGGCGAACCAGAATACGGCTGAACATTGACATGCGGAACATTAAACAGCTTTTTAGCCCTTTCTTGGCACAAGGTTTCCAGCTTGTCATAAAACTCTAAACCAGCATAATATCTTTTGCCAGGATAACCTTCGGCATATTTGTCAGTCAAAATTGAACCCAGGGCCTCCCGCACAGCCGGCGAGCAATGATTTTCCGATGGAATCATTTCCAAAGAGGTCTTTTGCCTCTCGGTTTCCAACTCAATTAATTTTGCTATTTGCGGGTCTGATTTAGATAGTTTCATATTATTTATCTTAAAATCTTAACTTTATTATATGTTAAGTCTATTATGGCTGACGGCCTGCTTTTTGGCAAATCGCCTGCATCAATAACCAAATCCGGCTTGCTTTCAATATTTTCAAATTGCTTTAATACTTCCCCTATCTTAGTTGAGAATGGCTGGCTAAAAACATTAGCTGAGGTTTGTGCTAATGGCTTGCCAAAGTTATCTAAGAGCTCGTTTATAAATTTATCCTTTATAATTCGTATACCAACTGTGTCCACCTCATTGCGCGAAGCGCTTCGGGCAGGTTGTGTTCCAACTAACTTTGCCAAGCCGGAATTAGGTCTCTTTTTCAAAATTACTGTAATTTTTCCTGGCGTATTTCTCTTTAAAAACTTTTTAGCCCTCTCATCAATAACCGCAACTCTTCTAGCCATTTTTATATCTCTAACAAAAACACCCAAGGGTTTTGTCTTGGGCCGTTTTTTTATCTTAAAAATCTTTTCAACTGCTTTTTTATTGCCGGCGTCGCAAACTAAACCATAAACTGTGTCAGAAGGGCAAACTACCACTCCGCCTGCACTTATAACTTTGACAGCTTTTTCCAGTGCGGAATTAGAAAGTTTAATTATTTCCATGCTCTTCTATAAATTTTGAAACTTTTTCAATATCTGAGGGATTCCCGAAATCAAGCCAATAATCTTCAATTTGTTTTATTTTCACTTTCTTTTCCTTTGCTAGGAGAGAAATGGCATCTGTAATTTCATATTCGCCCCTTGGCGATTTTTCAATCTTGTCTAATTTATCAAAAACATCAGGAGTAAACTTATAAAGGCCGGCGTTAATTAAATCGCCGACATATTTTTTTGGCTTCTCAACAATTTTTTCCAAAAAATCTTCGCCATCTCTAATCAAAACCCCATATTTTTCGGGGTTTTCGTGCTTCAATCCGGCAATATAACAAAAATCGTCGTCAATATTCATTATCTTTAAATCCTTAACAGAAAAAAGATTGTCACCATAAAGGTAAATAAAGTTCTCTCTACTAACCTTATCTTTAACGCACATTAAGGGGCAGGCGGTTCCATAAATTTCTTCTCTCGGACCTAAAATTTTATGCTGGTTAACAACTTCTATATTTAATTTATGCTGGTCAGAGGATTTTAAATATTTTTCAATAAATTCTTCCCTAAATCTCTCCATTAATTCCTCTTTAAACCCGACAACTAAAACCATATCGTAATAACCGGCTGTGATCAGCCGATCTAAAACATAAGCCAAAAACGGCCTGTTTTTTACTTCTATAAGATGCTTTGATTTGTCTTTGCTTAACTCAAGCATCCGCGTACCCTGGCCCGCAGCGGCTATCACAACTTTCTTAATCATGATGTTTTTGCTAAATTAAATGCCTTAATGTTCATATCCAGATATTTCTCTGGTACAAGTTCTTTTATTGCCCTTAAAACAGACCCTGCTTTTAAAGGAATTAAATTTTTATAAACTGCGTATCCTAAAAGATAAACCCCGCTCAAAACTTCTTTTTGCAACTCTTCCTGGCATATTTTGGAGGCTTCCACCAAATGCAAATTTTTCCCCGCTATTTTTTTTAAACTTTCTAAAACCTCGTTTTCCGGCAAATGGCCGGCAAAAGGCATCGACAGCTTATTAACCAAAAAAATAGTTTTAGAGTTTGCAAAATCTGCATCTCTTAACGCTTCCATAGACTCTAAACCAATAATTAAATCCGCTTTCCCCTTGGGAACAAGAGGAGAATTTATTTTTTTGCCGAATCTTGCATGGATTATAACACTCCCTCCTCTTTGCGATAATCCGTGAAGCTCCGACGATTTTATGTCGTAACCTTCTATAAGGCAAGCTGAATCCAAGATAGAAACCAAAGTTATAATACCCTGCCCGCCAACCCCTGTGACTATTATATTAAAGTTTTTATCCATTTTCTTTTTCTCTTTTTAATCTTCTCTCTAATAATGCGCAGATTCTTTTACAAATTATTATTGAAACTTCTTCTTTCGGCAAAAATTCTTTTATCGCAGTTTCTAATTCTGGAGCCGTAACAGGGTCTAAAACTTTTATATTTTTCACTCCGCAAGCCCTGGCAATTTCTTCTATCTTTAGCTCTTCAACAACATCTCCCATTAAGGTTTTACCCATTCCAGGATTTGGCTGGTGTCCGGTCATGGCAGTAATTCTGTTATCTAAAACTACAATCAAAGGATTTGATTTGTTATAAACTGCATTAATTAACCCTGGAATTCCGCTATGAAAAAATGTTCCGTCTCCTATTATAGAAATAATTTTCTGTTTTGTTGCCTTGGAAACCCCGTGCGATATTCCCATAGAAGCTCCCATTGAAAAAAGATAATCCTGTATATTGTGCGGAGCTAAGCCTGCTATCATATTGCATCCTATGTCTCCGCCGAAAATTGTTCCCTCTGGAGCCACTTTTTTTATTGTGGGCAAAATGTTCCAATAAGGGCAACCCTCGCATAGCCTCGCCGTTCTGCGAGGGATAGCTACACCCGCTGACAACTTTTTAAACGCGGGCGCTTTCTTGCCGGTTAATTTTGCCAGCGCCAATACAACTTTTTCCACATCTAATTCCCCAATTTCCGGAAGTACATTTTTCCCGAAAATTTCTGTCTTTGGATTTGCATCTTTTGATATGCGCTTTATTTCTTTTTCTAAATATGGGTCCAATTCTTCTGCAACCAAAATCTTTTTCTTGCCCTTTATAAAACTACCTATCAATTTTTCTGGCAAAGGACAAAAAAATCCAAGCTTTAAAATTGGTAAATCTAAGCCCATCATTTCCATCGCTTCTTTTGCATAAAGGTAAGAAATCCCTGTGGCAATAATTCCTACGGGGGAAGATATTTTGCCTCCGTCAATTTTGTTTATTTTTGATTTTTCAGCATAAGCAGAAATTTTCTTTAATTTCTCCAAAAGTTCTTCTTTCATTTCCATAACTCTTGGAGGCATTGTGCAAAACTGATGGGGATTCTTAACAAAGTTTCCTAGCTTGGGGCTTGCTGATTTTCTATTTAGTCCTTCAAACTCAACAGGCGCTCTTTGGTGAGCGACTCTTGTGGTGCTCCTTAAAATAACGGGCACTTTAAACTTTTCAGAAATTTCAAAGCCAAGTTTTGTAAAATCATAGCATTCTTGGGGGCTTGAAGGGTCTAAAACCGGAATTTTTGATAAATAAGCATATCCTCTTGAATCCTGCTCAGATTGCGCAGAGCTATGGCATGAAGGGTCGTCTCCCACAAAAATCACCATCGGAGCTTTGGTGCCTGTATAAGCTAAGGGAAACAGGCTGTCAGAGCATACGTTTATGCCAAAGCTTTTCATATTAACCAAGGTTTTTAAGCCCGAAAAACTGGCTCCGATAGCAGCTTCCAGCCCCACTTTTTCGTTAACCGACCATTCGGCATAAACCCCGCTTTCACGCGCAATTCTGCCAAACTCGTCTCCAATTTCAGCAGACGGGCATCCAGGATATCCAGAAACAAAATCCACGCCTGCATCTAAGGTGCCTTGCACAACTGCTTCATTTCCCAATAAAACTTTTTTCATTTTAGATCACAATATTAATTAATTTATTCGGCACGAAAATCATTTTTTTAACTTTGTCTTTACCAATTATGGCTTTTATTTTCTCTGATTTCAAGACAAGTTTTTCTGCGTCCTTTTGGCTAATGCCGGCTTTTGCTTCTATTTTGTCGCGAACTTTTCCATTAACCTGAACTATCAAAAGTATGTTTTTGTCTGCAACTAATTTTTCGTCATACTTCGGCCATTTTTGCTGACAGCACATTTCTTTAAGTCCCATTGCAGACCAAAGCTCTTCTGCTAAATGCGGAGCAAAAGGAGATAAAATTTTTAAAAAATCAGCCAAATCTTTCTTGTCCAAATTCTTTTGAGAAGCAGACCATACATTAACAAACTCCATCATAGCAGAAACCGCTGTGTTAAATTTCATCAACTCAATATCCTCTGCCACTTTTTTAATCGTTTTGTGAAGTAGTTTCTTTAATTCGCTACTATTGTTTTGAATTTGCAATTTGGAATTTGTTTGGTTATTGTTTCTTGTATTTTGTGTCTTGTTCGCCAGTTTCCATATTTTTTCCAAAAACCTTCTGCACCCGACAACTCCCTTTTCATCCCAAGGAATCATTTGTTCAAAAGGCCCCATAAACATTTCGTAAATGCGCAGAGTATCGGCTCCGCATTGCTTTACCACAACATCTGGATTTACGACGTTTCCCTTAGATTTGGACATTTTAACCCCTCCCTTGCCCAAAACCATTCCATGCGAAGTTCTTTTCTGATAAGGCTCTGGTCCAATTGAAATTGGGACAGCTTTGATATCCCATAAAAATTTGAAAATAAATCGAGAATACAAAAGATGCAAAGTTGTGTGTTCCATTCCTCCGTTATACCAATCAACCGGCATCCAATATCGTAGAGCTGACTCGTCAGCTAATTTTTTATTATTTTTAGGATCTGTGTACCTCAAAAAATACCAGTTAGAACCCGCCCAATTGGGCATTGTGTCTGTTTCACGTTCCGCCCTACTTTTGCATTTTGGACATTTAACATCAACCCATTTTTTAATCAAAGAAAGAGGCGACTCTCCTGTGTCTGTGGGTTTGTATTTTTTTACATTTGGAAGCTTAACCGGCAAATCTTTTTCTGGGACTGCTTGCCAGCCGGCTTCTGCTGAACCTCCAATTGAGGCGCACTTTTTGCAATAAATCATAGGAATGGGCTCTCCCCAATAGTGCTGTCGTGAAAATACCCAGTCGCGCAGTTTGTAGCTGATTTTTGGCTGGGCCGAACCTTTGGAAGCTAGCCACACTATTATTTTTGGCCTTGCATCTGCAGATGTTAATCCATCAAATTCCATTGAGTTATAAAGAATTCCATCTCCCTCAAAACACTCCTCTAAGTTTTTTACCTTTTGGGCTAATTCTTCGTTGTCTGGCTTAACTGATGTTCTAAGCGGTATACCGTATTTTTTTGCCATTTTAAAATCTCTTCTGTCGTGCGCATCTGCAAAAACCGCGCCAGTGCCATAATGCTGTAAAACAAAATCCGCTGTCCACACTGGCATTTCCTCATTTGTGGCAGGGTTTCTAACTGTAATTCCTTTTAATTGAACTCCTGTTATATCTTTATCTAAATTTGTTCTGTCTACGTCAGAAACCTTTTTTGAATCTTCCCTGTATTTTAAAACCTCGTCTATATTTTCAATCTTGTCTTTGTGTTTATCTATAAAACCGTGCTCTGGGGCTAAGACTAAAAACGTTCCGGAAAATATTGTATCAATCCTAGTTGTAAAAACCTCTATGGGATCCTCTATCCCCTCGACCGAAAATTTTACCAAGGCACCATGGGACTCGCCTATCCACTCTTTTTGCTGTATTTTAATTTTTTCTAAATAGTCTACTGAATCTAAATCTCTGATTAATCTATCTGCGTAATTTGTAATTTTTATCATCCATTGCTCTTTTTCTCTTTTCTCAACCTTTACTCCGCATCTCTCACATTTGCCGTCAACAACCTCTTCGTTTGCCAAGCCAATTTTACAGGATGGGCACCAATTAATATCCATTTTTGCTTTGTAAGCCAAACCGTTTTTAAATAACTGCACAAAAATCCATTGCGTCCATTTATAATACTTGGGGTCTGTTGTGTTAATTTCTCTCGACCAGTCAAAAGACAAACCCAAATTTTTCATCTGGCTCCTGAAATTATCCGTATTCTTTTTTGTAACCACAGATGGGTGCAACCCCCTTTTTATTGCATAATTTTCTGTTGGTAAACCAAAAGCATCCCAGCCTATGGGGTATAAGACATTAAAGCCCTGCATCCTTTTCTTTCGACTAATTATGTCAAAAGCAGTATAGCTTCTAACGTGGCCCACATGAAGTCCGTCTCCCGAAGGATAGGGAAACTCGACTAAAGCAAAAAACTTCTTCTTTTTAGAACCATTTTTTGCCTTAAAAACACTGGAGCCATGCCACTTATCCTGCCATTTTGCCTCTATTTTTTTAGGATTGTACTTCATTTTATGATTTTCCTATTTTAGCACAAATAAAACCCCATAAAAAGCCTTGACTAATATAAATTTTTATGTAATTATTAAATGGGTCTTTGACAGAATCACCACTCTTCTTGGGGCCAGAGCCATGGCGAGAATTCTGATCGTTGACGACGAGACGAGCATTCTCGATTTGCTGAATTGCTTCCTGGGCCTCTCGCACGAGGTGAAATCGGCTTGCGACGCTAAGCAAGCCCTCACGGTACTCGATTCCTTCCCCGCCGACCTGGCAATAGTTGACACCAATATGCCGGGCATGAGCGGGGCAGAGCTAGTAGATGTTCTCCGAGAGAGGGGGATGAAAACCGTCCTGACAAGTGGCCTGCCACCCGTGCGAAACAACGCGAACGCCTTTGTGCCAAAACCCTTCGACTTGGCTTTTCTCATGAGAACTGTCGAGCGGGTCTTGGCCGAGTAGAACACAAAAGGCGAGCATCAGCTCGCCCAAGGCACAGAACCCACTCTCTTCGGAGAGTCCTCAAGGGGTTCTTTTTTTATATCCCGAACAATTCTTTCGCGTTTTTAGTCGTTATTTCAGCTACTTGTTCTAAGCTGATTTTTTTTGTTTCAGCAACAGTTTCTGCTATATATTTTACAAAAATCGGCTCGTTGCGTTCGACTCCAGCTTTTGGTGGCGTGAGGTATGGGCAGTCCGTTTCTAGTAAAATTTTGTCTAAGGGAGCTTTTTCAATTACATCTTTTAAATCTAGTTTATAAATTATCCCATTTATTCCCAAATAAAACCCTAAATCCAAATATCTTTGCGCCTCCTCCCAGTTTCCGCTAAAGCAGTGTATTACACCTTTTAATTTTCTATTTTTTAGAATCTCGTACAAATCATCAAAAGCAAAACGACAATGAATAATAACCGGCAAATTTAATTCTTCTGCTAATTCTAATTGCTGTATAAAAACTTGTTTTTGTTTTTCTTTAAATTGCTCCTGTTTTGTTTTAGTTTTCGGCCTGTAATAATAATCTAATCCTATCTCTCCTATTGCCACAACCTTCGGCGACTTTGCCAATTCTCTGTACCTTGCTTTATCATATTCTTCGCCAAGCGGTTCAAAAGCGCCCTCTTCTTTGTCCATTTTTAGCTTCATTAAATCTGTTTTGATGTGAATTGGGTGCATCCCAATAGCAGCATAAATATTGTCATATTTTTCAGCTAATTCAATCGCATTTTTTGAAGTTTCATATTTTGTACCAACATCAATACAAACAACACCCTCATCTTGAGTGCGTTTTATAACTTCTTCCCGGTCACCGTCATACGCCTTGAAATTAATATGAGAATGAGTATCAACCAACATGCTTAAATTCTAGCATCCTTGCCAAATTAATTCAAAAAGCGAACGCAATGCTTGGGCGATCTCTTTTGACCTGATAATAACTCCCATTGGCTCGCTATCGCTGCGCCACAGCAAAAACGAAACATTGTCACCATAAATGTACATATCTAGTGGTATGGGGAATTCTTCTTTATTAATTGTTTTTACTTCTCGGAGCGCGTATGCAGCGGTTTTTAGCTGGATTCTTTGTGTTGCTGTTTTGCCGCTAATTATTACTTTGAGTGGTATCCTTCTATTTATGCGTGTGGGAATATAATAATCTTTTGCATATTCTTCAATTTCCGGGTGTATATTGTCGAAGCCAAGAAACTCCAGCATAGGTCTTCTTTCGCGCAGGTTGTCAACAAGCACTCTTTTCAAGCCCTCAATTCCCTCATAAAAAGAAATATGAGGTTTAATTTTTGCTGTGCGAAGCAGAAGCTGCAGCTCCGGGATCTTTTCCTCGAGCATTTTTAGTTCGGCCTGTTTTTTCTCAACAAGCACTTGTGGTTCCTCAGCAACAATATATCTACGCCTGCCTTTCATAGTTTGCGAGAGAAGGCCTTTCGAGAATAACTCGGGCATAATTTTATAAAGCATTGGCCTTTTTATGCCAGCTTTTTCGGCTAAATGCTTTGGCAAGCTTTCGCCCAACTCCAAAGCAGCCATATACACAGCTGATTCTTCTTTTGAAAGCCCGAATTGGCTTAGAATTTCTTTTTTTTCCATAAAAGTGTTGTTATTTATGACACTTTATATATATCATTATTTACTTTCTTTGTCAAGCGATATAGGATATTTATGATGTAATCAGCGTTGGGCTGATTGCAATCAACTGCTCATTGGCAACCTTTTTCGAGGAGAGTGTCATGAACCAGAACGCGCAGGAAATCAGAATCGTTCCAGGGATGTCCTCAGGAGCAAGGCAGACGGCGCTCCGAAGCCTGGCGGAACTGACCATGCAACCTATTGAGCCGAAACTTGCCTCTGCCAAGGGGCTAAGGGTGCTGATCTCGCCGCATATGGCGAGGCAAATCAGACAAGTCCGCGCCAACGGAGACGAACCGGGGGCGTGGGCGCTACTGCGTACAGTAGTCCCCTCACCGCTCGAGCTTGAAGACCGAGCGACAGAAGGCTGGCGGCTTGACGGCACGGGCACAGTGTACCACAGGAAGGAATTCAATCTACCCGACATGGCGCAACCACTATGCATCAGGCGACTCTACCCCGACCGGGCGATACTGACCCCATCATGGCAGTGCCCAGTTCTCTGTCGCTACTGCTTCCGGAAGTGCGAGGCAGGTAGCAACCGCAGGATAGATCTACGGCCTGGCCTCGACTACATTCGGACATGGAACAAAAGCGGCAAGACCCCCATCCGCGACGTAATTCTGAGCGGCGGAGACCCGCTCTCACTCAGCGACGCCGAACTGGATGCCCTGCTCCCACAAATCAGGTCCATTCCAGGCGTAGAATTCGTGCGCATCGACACCAAGTATCCAACGGCCAAACCCGAGCGGATAACTCGGGGGCTTCTGGAAGTACTGGAAGAGCGCGTCGACATCATGATGTTGCACTTCACGCACCCTCTTGAGATATGCGAGGAGACCATCGACGCCTGCAGAAGACTATCCAAGCGCGGGATAATCCTGCGCTCGTACACGCCACTGCTCAAGGGCGTCAATGACGACCGCGAGACGCTCAAGCGCCTGTTCTGGGATCTACTGTCAAAGTGCGGGGTCACTCCGTACTACGCAGTCCAGTTCATTGAGACACCTGGAGCCAGGCACTTCCGAATCCCTCTGTCGCATACCTTAGAGCTCATGCGCGGACTGCACGTAGAGCTCTCTGGCACCGCGATACCCAACTCCATCGTGTACCTACCCGATGGAGGGGGCAAATACGTGCTCGGCCCGCACGAAAGGATCCTCTATCCCAACGAACCCGGGACCGGGATCCGGAAGGTTGATGGGGGTTATCAGATCCCCGCTCCCCTCAAACCAGGCGAGCTCAGCTTCTACCCAGACTGAACCACGCAAAAGCCCAATCGACGCGGCGTCGATTGGGCTTCCTTTTTTTAAACTAATTTAGGGAATAAATTTTCTGACTTGCCGGTTTCGACGGCTTTTCTGATCTTTTCTGCAGTTTCGGGTAAAAATGGCTCAAGCAAAAGTCCTATTTCTTTTATCGCAAAAAATAAATCGCTTATTACCTCAAGTTTTTTTGTTTCCCAAAGTTTTTCTTCGTTTATATATTTATCGCAAAAACTTATAATCTCCCAAACAGAAGCCAGCGCTTCGTTAAATTTAAAATTCTCTATTTGGCCAGCGTAATTCTTTTTTACTTCTTCAACCTTGTCAACAATTTTTTTAGTTGGCTTTGAGCTTTTAATTTCTATCTTTCCTGAAATGCCCAAGGTTCTGGCCACAAGGTTTCCGATGCCTCCGGCTAAATCAGAATTATATCTTTGCTCAAATTTTTCATAAGTAAAATCTCCATCTTCTGTCGGGAGAATTTCTCTCAATAGATAATATCTTACTGCGTCAACGCCATATTTTTTAACCAAATCAAAGGGATTTACCACGTTGCCCAAACTTTTTGACATTTTTTGGCCATTGGCTGTTATAAATCCATGAATAAAAATTTGCTTTGAATTTGGCAACCCGGCCGACATTAGCATTGCCTGCCACATTGATGACTGCTGTCGTAAATTATCTTTACCGGCAACCTGAAGACCGGGCCAAAAATCTTTAAACTTTTTTTGGTCTTCCGGCCAGCCGAGGCAAGATATATAGTTTCCTAAAGCGTCAAACCAAACATACATTACATGCTTGTCATCATCGGGAACTGGCACCCCCCAAGACATTTTTTCTTTTAACCTTGAAACGCTGAAATCTTCTAAGCCATTTTTGGTAAACTCTTTTATCTCATTTAATTTGGATTTCGGCACTACAAAACCGGGGTTTCTCTCATAAAGTTCTAAAAGCGGTTTTTGGTATTTCGAATACCTAAAAAAGTAATTTTCTTCTTCTATAATTTCCAACTCTGAATTAGGATGTATAGGGCACTTTCCGTTTTCTAGCTCCGAATCAGTTTTTTCTAGTTCGCACCCAACGCAATATTTCGTTTTATAATTTTTTTTATAAATATCGCCATTTTTCTGGCATATTGTCCAAAATTCCTGGACTGCTTTTATATGATGGGCGTCTGTTGTTCTTATAAAATTGTTGTAACTTAAATTAAGCGCCTGTTTTAAGTCGTCAAACTTTTTAGCGTGAATGTCGCAGTATTCTTGAGGCCCCAAATTACTTTCCTGCGCCTTGCGATAAATTTTAAGCCCGTGCTCATCAACGCCCGTATTAAAAAACACGTCTTCTCCTAGGTTTTTATGATAGCGCGCTAAAACATCTGCCTGTATGATTTCCAACGCGAAACCAATATGCGGGTCGGCGTTAACATAGGGAAGTGTTGTCGTAATATAAAATTTCTTTGCCATAGTGTATAATTTATGTATATTATCACATTTTAACAAAAAATCTATGATTTTGCTTGTGCACCTTTTGTTTGGAGCTGCTATCGGAGCCTCAATAAAAAATATTATTTTGGCTATTATTTTGGCTTTTTTGAGCCACTATTTTCTAGATTTACTGCCACACGCTGAATATTCTGTCGGAAGCATAAGAAAAAGCAGGTGGAATAGGGCGCTACCAGAACTTCTTAAGATATTGCTGGATTTTTCCTTGGGCATTGTTCTAATTTTTATATTCTCAAAAAATTATCCGATAATTTATATATGCGCATTCTTTGCAATACTGCCAGATGGCTTTAGCGTTATAAGCAACCATTTCCCTAATAAAATTTCGGCAATACACAATAAGCTCCATCTTGATAAAATACACTTTCTAAAAAACAAAAAAATCTCCAATTTTTGGAGAATTTTAACACAAGCAGCCATAGTTATAATTTCTGTTATTTTACTCAGAGCCTAGGGCCTTCTGTTTTTTACTCTCTAAAAATTCTTTCAAAAATTCATAAACAATACCGGCAACCGGAACTGCAAAGATTGTACCTAAAAATCCGAAAAGTTCAGCACCAACAACTAAAGAAATTAGCACTAAAACTGGCGGTACATTCACCAGTTTTTTCATTAACAGGGGTGTCAAAATCATTCCGTCTATCTGCTGAATTATCAATACGGCTATCAAAACATATAAAACCGTGAACCATGACCCCGAAGACACGGCGATGGATACGGCCAAAAGTATGGCAGTTACCCATGGGCCAAGATAGGGTATAAAATTTAAAACGCCGGAAATAAGGGCCAGAATAAAAGCGTATTTTATCCCGAAAATATAAAAAACTATAAAAGAAGCCACTCCAACAAATAAACAAACTAAAATCCTGGCACCGAACCATCCAGAAATTTTATTTTGAGCCCTTTCAAAATAATCCACGATATTCTCTTCGTATTTTTTAGGAGTAATAAGTGTTAAAAATTTCTGAAAAGGATTATCCTCCAAAGACAAGAAAAAGGCAATAATTAAAATAAAAACCGTAGAATACAATCCGCCAAAAAAGGTCATTAGGGCACCCAAAACGCCGTCAGAACTTTCGGATAGCCTCTGCACAATAAACTGGGTAAAACCATCAAAAGTTTGCGCGCTGTCAACGCCAAGCTGCTGCAAAGCCGGGCTTATCTGCACAAAATAATCTGGTAAGTTATGGGATAATTGCTTAAGCTCTATAACGAAAATTGGAGCCGTTAAATAAATTAAAATTCCTAAAATTCCGAAAATAGCCAAATAAACGAACAAAACCGCCAAAATTTTCGGTACCCACAACTTTTTAAGAAAATCAATGGCGGGAGCCAGCAGAACAGAAATCGCAAGCGCGAAAAAAAACAAAAGCGCCACTTCTTTCGTCAAATAGATAAAATAAAAAATAAAGATAGCTATAAATATCTTGGCTATTGTTTCCCACGAAATGTCTAAAACCTGTTCTTTATCCATCGTTTCACAATTTTAATATTTTTTTCAGCTCTTCTTTTTTTGATTCTTTTATCGGCCCGATTACAGCTAAATTAAGTTTCTCTGGCACAAAAATATCTTCTGCTACTTTCTTTATATCATTTACAGTAACTTTATCAATAAACTTTAATTTTTGCTCCGGAGTTAAAACTTTCTCTCCTATTACTTCCTGGGCAGCATAAAAAGAAGCTTGGGCATCTGTAGCATCCAAAGACAAAGCTGTTTTGCCTCTTAAATAATCTTTTGCTTTTTGAAGTTCTTTTTCTGTTATTCTTTTAGTTTTTAAATCCTGATATTCTTTTAATACCAAACTTACCGCTTTTTCCAGGCTGTCATTCTTAATACCCGCCTGCGTTACCAAGCATCCTGTATCTGTGGTTTCATCAGAAGTTGTGTGCACATAGTAGGCCAGCCCATTTCTTTCTCTTACAGAAATAAAGAGACGCGAACTCATATTTCCTCCCAAAATTATAGAGATCAAGCTTAAAGCATATCTTCTTTTGTCAAACATATTATATGCCCTCACGCCTAAACAAAAATGCGTCTGGTCTGTTTTTTTATAATGCAGCAAAAGCTCTGGCTCTGACTGTTTTTCTTTTACCGCAAGTTTTTCCGGTACTTTTTTGTCTTCTGCCTTGCCAAAATACTTTCCTATCTTTTCTTGTATTTGTTTTGAAGACACATCTCCTGCAACGCAAACAACTGTGTTTTTTGCAGAATAATGGCTATTAAAATAATCCAAAATCTTTTCACGGTCAAAGCTTAATATGTTTTCTTTCTCTCCCACAATACGCCATCCGGCCGGCTGGTCTTTATAAAGCAAATCTTCAAAAAGCTCTCCCACATAAGCTGTTGGCGTATCCAAATACATATTTAATTCTTCAACAATAACCCCCTTTTCGCGCTGGATTTCTTCTTCCTCAAATTTTGAATTTAAAAATATATCAGAAATCCAGTCTAGAGCGATGTCAGAATGTTTTTTATCAACTTTTGCGTAAAATCCTGTAACTTCTTTCGAAGTAAAAGCATTGTATTCTCCGCCGATAGAATCTAACACTTCTGAAATTTTTAAAGTGCTGGGACGCTTTTTTGTTCCCTTAAAAAACATATGCTCTAAAAAATGCGAAATGCCGTTTATGTCCTTCGTCTCATATTTTGAGCCCGTGCCAACCAAAATCAAAACCGTAACGCTTTTTGCGTCTTTTACAGGAACAGTAATTACCCTCAATCCATTATCTAGCGTTGTTTTTTTATATAAGCTTGCCATTTAAAAAATCTCCCAAGTCTTTTATTTTTATTCTTTCCTGCTTCATTGTGTCACGGTCGCGAACAGTAACGTCATCTTTCTCTAACGAATCAAAATCCACTGTTACGCAGAAAGGAGTTCCTATTTCGTCTTGGGAATAATATCTTTTGCCAATGTTTCCCCTATCGTCAAATGCAACTACAAAGTCTTTCTTAAGTATGTCGTAAATTTCTTTTGCTTTTTTAACTAATTCTGGCTTATTTTTTAAGAGCGGGAAAACTGCAACTTTATACGGCGCCAAACTTGGCTTTAATTTTAAAACAACTCTATCTTTTTCTTCTGCATATGCGTCACACAAAACCGCCAATACCGACCTATCAACTCCTAAAGACGGCTCTATAACGTGCGGGTAAAACTTTTCTCTGGTATCGTCGTCCTCATATGGAGGTTCCTTGAAATGATTTCTCAAATCAAAATCTGTACGATATGCTAAACCATAAAGCTCTTTCCTGCCAAAAGGAAAATCGTATTCAAAATCAATTGTTCTTTTTGAATAATGCGCCCGTTCACTGTCTGGCACATCCAACTCGTGAATATTTTTTTTATTTAAGCCGAGTACGCCTGTCATCCAAGACCACATTTCTTTCTGCCACATTTCAAACATTTCTTTCCAATTTTTTTCTTCGATAAAATATTCAATTTCCATCTGCTCGAATTCTCTTGTGCGAAAAATAAAATTTCCAGGAGTTATTTCGTTGCGGAATGCCTTTCCGATTTGAGCTATGCCAAAAGGAATCTTTCTCCTTGTTGTATCTAAAACATTTTTAAAATCAACAAACATAGCCTGCGCGGTTTCCGGCCTGAAATATACTACGTTCGCTTCTTCCTCAGCGGGACCCAAAAAGGTTTTCAACATTAAATTAAATTGCTTAGCTTTTGTAAGCTCTCCCTTGCAGTCAGGGCAATTATTTCCTTCTATCGTGTCTTTCCTAAATCTATGGTGACATTTTTTGCATTCGACTAACGGGTCGGAAAAGTTTTCTAAATGTCCGCTTGATTGCCAAACCTTTGGATTCATTAACAGAGAAGCATCGATACCAACCATGTCGTCTCTTTGATGCACAAAACGCTTCCACCAAATATTTTTTATATTATTTTTTAGTTCAACGCCCAAGGGCCCATAGTCAAAAGAGTTTGCCAGTCCGCCGTAAATTTCAGACCCAGGGAATATAAAACCCCTTCTTTTGCATAAAGATATAATTTTTTCCATTAATTCTGGTTTAGTTTCTGCCATTTTATTTTTGCCACCCCGCTAAGCGGGGTTTAAGGGACGCTCAGCGTTCCCAATCTTTAATTATAATCTCTTTGCCTCTTATGCTTACAACAACCTTTTGATGCTCTTTCCATTTTAGCTTTTCAAGCATTTCCACTGGGATGGTCAGGCACATGCTTCTCCCAGAGCCAGTTTTAGTCAATTTTCTTATATTTTTTTCTTTTAGGGTTCTCATCATTATTTCTTGCTCCTTACATTGCTCAAGAGCAATGTAAGGAGCAGATTTAAAATCTAAAAACTATTGCACTATTCCTCCTCCCGAATTGGCAAAGTCATCTGGCAAACTTGTGCTCACCTCTGAATCTTGTGATGAAATCGCGGTATTTGTAAATTGATTCTCGCCTGAAATTTGCACCTGGCCTATAATTGGAGCAGAACTTCCTTTCTGCGAAATGTCCGGAGTCAAAAAAATCTGAAAATACAAAACTACAGGGTCCCCGTTCACTCCTGTGCCAGCTAAAATATCTCCAGCTGACCACACGATTTCACGGCTGGCTGAATCAAAGGAAAAATTTGACAATTCATTCTGCGGTAAAATCTGTCCAGTCAATGTGACGTTCTTTGGCAAGGTGGCCTTTACTTTAACATTTTTGGCGTCGCTAAAATAATTTTTAATTTCCCAATTTATTGTATAGGTGGTTGCTTTTCCTGCCTGCGGAGGCACAGGACCGGAATTTGATATATCAGAACTTTTATAATATGCCTTTTGGGCGATTATCAGTCCTGAGTTTACTTTTATTGTAAATTTCTGGGTTGTTTGGGAAATATTAACAGAATCTGTAATCACTGTCCCAGCCGAATCAGCCGACGAAGGCGTCCAATCACTTTTTACCTTAACATCAAAATCAACCTCTCCCTCTTGCTGAACATCCAAATGCCTTAACTGAGGCACCAAACTATCGTCCCAGACAATCATATTGTCCCCAGATTGGACTTGGCCGCCCATACCAACTTGTATTGAAGACATATCTAATGCCAAGCCATCGAGTTTCGTCACCATAAATAAATTGTCAAACGGCGTAGACCCTATATTCCTAAAGAAAATTCTGTAATGCAGGTTTTCCCCCGGAGAAGCAACGTAGTTGGACGAACCGTTAACTTGTTGAGAGATAAATAACAATGGCTGTATAACCTGCGCATCCACGCTTGTTTGTTTTATCACAATAAAATTCCCGTTCTTCCACATCCCTATAGAAGCAGAAAAAGTTAAGCTTTGGTTGGTTCCGGCCGAAATTGCGCCCGTGATAGTAATTCTCCCCCCCTGCGCCTTGTTTAATGTTTGCAGCTTCCATTCCGAGTTATCTAAAGAAGCCGGGTCTGCTGAAACAAAATCGAATCCTAGTGTCGGGTCGAGTTTTATGCCTAAGTTTTCTAACGGGTAATCGACATTTGAAAAATAATTAATCGAGTATTGCAGGCTTTTTCCTTTTTCTATTTTTGTCGGCAAATCAAAGTCCAATGTTATTGGGCTGGCGTCAATTTTAGTGTTGAATGTGGTGTCTGACTCATAAGTGGCGGTTATGTTTTTTGGCACGTAAGAAAGAGAGGCCTTTGCAGTTTTCAAATCACCGTCTTTGCCCAAAAGCCGCGCCTTAAATTTTACAGATTCCTGGTTGCCAGGATATATATCATCTAGGTTTTGTGTAAAAATTGTTTTCCCGTCTTCTGTCAACGAATTGTCTGGCAAAACAAAAGTAAGCTTGGGATTTTCTAAAACAAAGTTTCCGTTGTTTTTATACTGCACAGTATATTCTATCTCCTGGCCTATCTTAGCTGTATCCGGACCCAAAATCTCCAGCCGTAAAATCTCTTTTGAAAACATACTACCCCTGTACAGCAAGAAAACAACAACTAAAATAACGGCAATTACTATTAAAATTATGATTATTTTTTTGCTCATTGTATTTACAATTTACAATAATTTTATATTACATTAATTCAGCTATTTTTAAAAGAATTATACGAACAGTATTCATTTGAAATTTTTTGAAATAGTTTTTGGCTAGACGACTCAATTTTTAATTTAGACAAAACTTGCCAGTCGTTTTTAAAAATTAGGCGCAAAAGTTTTACAATATCAGAGTTTATCCTTTGCGATAAAGCATCGTGGCCCAAACATTTTTTACAAATAACTCCTCCAGTTTTATTTGAAAAGTAGAGATTATATGGATTAAGTTTTCCGCGGCATGAAGCGCACTTATAAACTTCGGGCTTATAGCCGAGAAAAGAAAGAAAATTCCACAAAAAATAATCATACAAAATTTCCAATTTCCATTTGATGCCCATAGGCGGATTCCCCGTAGGGATCTTTCCAATTTCCAATGAGTTCAATTTAATAAATGTTTCATTTATTAAATTGAATATGGCTTCGTCTTTTTCCTGGCCTTCCAAAAAATTATCTAAAACTTCTCCAATTTTGTTCACAACCCTGAACTTTTCTAAGTCCTGCGTTAAACTTCCGAACTTTTCAAGCAACTTCGTTTCTGTAAGCGTTTTCTTGTTTTTGCCCTGTATGAACTCTATATCTGACATTGAAAAGATACCTACGCCGCTTCTTAGTTTTGAAACTGATTTTCTTATCGCTTTAGCAAAGATATTCAGCCGGCCATAATCTTGCGTAAAAACAGAAAAAATTCTGTCTGATTCGTTTATGTCGCTTTTTTTAAAAACAAACGCCCGAGTTTTGTACTTTAAAGCCATATTATTTAATCCCGCCGATTTTTTTGAAAAATTTTATTTCTTTCCTTATTTTCGCGTGCTCTGTGGGACTCTTTGTATCAAGCAACTTCCTATTCAATTTGCTTATGCCGAACCGCAAATCTGATTTGGAAATGTTTCGGCCGTAAACAGGGGAAAAAGTTTCTTTAACCAATTTGGCTCTTTCTGCCGGACTCAAGTTTAACCCCACCTCCCTTTGAGCTTTCCACGCTTTAGTGTCATACCTTAGTTCATGCTCTAGACTTCTTCTGGAAATCTCTGGCTTGCCCCCAAATATAGAGGAGTCTGAAGCTGGTGGTTTCGATTCGCTTCGCTTTAATTCTGAAACAGATGTTCCAAAATCAAGGCCATTGAAGGAGCCTCCTGCCGATTGGTTCTCGTACCCTCTGGGAGATTGCCTGGAGGTTGGGATTCTTATATCACGATGGTTATCATTCGCGCCAGCTGGCGGTTTTTGATCATAGGTCATGGCTGGTTGCACATACTCCACGGTTGGTTTTTTTTGAAATCGCCTAGGTGTGGGCACCTTTATTTCCTGCTGTTTATCATCCTCTTGTATCTCGCCCTTCAACCTACCGAGGCCTTCAGAAATATTTTGAGTTTCTTTTTCTTTATAAGTTTCGACCTCTGATTGTTTTTTTTGTTCTAAGTTTTCTCCCGTTTTAAAGTCAGTGACAAAACTATCCTTTTTTGCTTTAGGAACAAACTCTGGGTTCGGCGCCTCTTGGTTTTTTTGCTTATGAAGCCACTCCGTACTGTTTTTTTGATCTAGTTTTGGCCTTCTTGCGTCCATATTAAACAACCTGATAATAATCCTTTTTATAAGTTTTATTATTCCAGAGATAATCGCAAAAAAAATAAAAAAAACAATAATGGTTGGAACCAAAAGTATGGCTAAAAATATCAGTGTATTTGCATCTGTAAAATTGATATCTTTTATAAATGAGAGATCAATCAACGTGTTTTACCGGATTAAATAATTTTTAGTAAAGCTAAAAATTAAAATTCCCAAATTTTATTTAACCCGGTTAATTTTTATTGAATATTTTTTATCTTCGGAGCCTTGTTTTTCTGTGGTAATTTCTGTTGCCCTAAACTCTTTTAACAAAAATTCTTTGTTTTTTTCTATCACCAACTTTTCTTTTTGGGGCACAGCCATCACAACAGAAATTTTGTCCTGTGGAATCAAGCCCAGCTTTTTTCTCTCCGCTTGAACCGCCCTTATTAATTCTCTAACTATTCCTTCTTCTTTTAACTCTTCGGTCATGGTTGTATCATAGATTGCTGTTATCGGTGGGACAGACAATTTCAAATTTAGTGGTGTAAATTCTGCCGTAACTTTTTTTACATTTACTTCATCTGCTATTAACTTTAGAATCTCTTCATCGTTTTCTATGTCTAGCCTTAAATTCGGGAGATCGAGCGAAAGAAATGGCTGTTTTACTTTAAAACCTTTAGCAATCCTTTCGGCCAGAGCTGCGCTAACTCCTTCTCTAGCGACCTGCATCTTTTCTTCTAAGTCATTATCAATCAACTTTTTTTCCAGCTTCGGCCAGGATGTCAAATGCACCGATTCTCTACCTTCTGAACTTCTGACTTTCTCAAAAACAAATTCTGCGGTAAAAGGCAAAATGGGCGCGATAACTTCTGAAAACTTTAACAAAACAATCCTTAAAGCTGCTCCCGCTTGCTGTTTCTCTTGCCCCTCATTTTTAAACCTGTTTCTGGACCGCCTGACATACCACAATGACAAATCTTCAATAAAATCCTTTATCAGCCGGCATGTTTTTACTGTATTATACGCTTCCATGGCTTCGGTTATTTCTTTGATAAGATTATTTAACTTGCTTAAAATCCACCTGTCTAAAATATTTTTAAAATCTTCCGGATTGCCTTCTGCCATGTTTTTGTCAGCATATATTCCATAAAACTCCGCCACATTGCAAAGGCTATTTATCACTTTATTGTAGACATCTCTTACATCTCTTTCGTTAAAAAACAAATCCTCTGCCTGCATCACAGGGTTCGCCATCAAATAAAATCTTAATGCATCAGCTCCATACTGATTTATAACAAGCCAGGGATCTGGATAATTTTGCTTTGACTTTGATAATTTTTCTCCCTTTTCATTTAAAATATTTCCTGTGCAAACAACATTTTCAAAAGAAATTTCGTCAAAAAGCAAAATAGACAAAACATGCATATAATAAAACCATGTTCTGGTTTGGGCGATATACTCTGCAATATACTGGGCAGGAAGCCGTTTTTTAAATTGCTCCTTGTTTTCAAAAGGATAATGAAGTTCAGCAAACGGCATTGAAGAAGATTCCACCCAGCAATCAACCACCTCGGGAATTCTTTTTATATTTTTACCGCATTTTTTGCATTTTATTTCTATTCTGTCCATTTTGTCCTTATGCAAATCAATTTCTTCAACTTTGTCTGAGCTATAAACATCGCCAAAATTAACAGCCCTTTCCTTCAATTCCTTAACAGAACCAATACACTCTGCCTCTCCGCATTCGCAAAGGAAAAATGGCAAAGGAGTTGCCCAGTATCTGTTGCGGGAAATATTCCAGTCGGGTGCGTCTTCTAAAATATTCAAAAATCTCCCATGCTTTAAGTGCTCCGGGTACCAATTTATTTTTTCATTTAGTTTTATAAATTTTTTCTTCTGCTTTTGTATGTTTATAAACCAAGCAGAAATTGCATTGTAAAATAACTGAGTTCCGCATCTCCAACAAAAAGGATAAGGGTGGGTATTATTTTGCTTTGCAAACAATAAGCCGCGCTCTGCCAAATCATTTTTTATATCTTTTTCTGAATCTTTTAAGTATTTACCCTGTATAAAATCAGCGGCATCCTTTGTAAAAACCCCCTTGCTGTCTAGCAGGGGAGCCATCGGCAAATCGTTTTTTACTCCAAGATTATAATCGTCTTCTCCATAAGTTACAGCTGTATGAACCACTCCTGTTCCTTCTTGCGTATTTACAAAGTCAGCTGGCAATACATACCAAGCTCTTTTGCCCGTTTTTTTAACTGCATCCAATTCGTAAAGCGGCTGGTAATCCAGGCCGACTAAATCTTTGCCTGACAATTCTTTTATAACTTTATGTTCCTTGCCTGAAAAAACATCCTCAAGTTTTTCTTTCGCTAAAATATAATTCTCATTTTCAGACCCAACTAAAACATATTTTATTTTTTCTCCAACAGCTAAAGCAACATTAGCAGGCAAAGTCCACGGGGTTGTTGTCCATGCCAAAAAATAGGTGTTTTTTGGCATGCCCCGCGAAGCTTTAGCGGAGTGGGGCTCTTCAATTATTTTAAATTTCACCGTAACTGATTCTTCTGTTATATCCTGATAGCTGTTGTCCATTGCAACCTCGGCTTTTGAAACGGGCGTTTCGCACCTTGGGCAGTACATTAAAACTTTCTTTCCTTGATAAATAAGTTTTTTATCCCACAAAGTTTTTAATGCCCACCAAACAGACTCCATATAAGTTGAATCCATTGTCTTGTAAGAGTTGTCGAAGTCCACAAACCTGCCTATTCTGTCCACCATCTTTTTCCATTCCTTTGTGTAGGTTAGAACTTTTGACCTGCAGGTTTCATTAAATTTTCCTACACCGATTTTTTCTTCAATATCTTTTTTTCCTGAAATCCCAAGCTCTTTTTCAACTATGTTTTCAATCGGAAGCCCATGGCAATCCCAGCCCCATCTGCGAGCGACAAAAAACTCCCGCATTGTTTTGTATCTGGGAAAAACATCTTTGGCAACAGAGCTTAAAATATGCCCGTAATGCGGGAGACCTGTAGCAAAGGGCGGGCCATCATAAAACACAAAAGGCTTTTTATCTTTTGTTTTTTCAAGAGTTTTCTCAAAAATTCCATGGGATTGCCAAAACTCAAGTATTTTGTTTTCTTCTTCGGGATAATTATATGGCATGTCTTAATTCACCCAGTTAAATAATTTTGTTTTCACCAAAATTAAAATCTTTCAGATTTTATTTAACCGGATAAAGTTTTCTTATTTCTGCTTTGTGAATTCTTTTTGACGATGGAAATTTTTTTATAGTGCCTGGGATAGAAAGCCCCATAAATTTACCTTGCAGTAAAAATGACGGCCCCTCGTGGCTTATTAGCAAAATTGTTTTATTGCTATATTTTTTTTCAATATCTTCAACAACTGCCCATATCCTTTTTAAAATTTGCTCATATGTCTCCCCCCCGGGTGGCGCCTGCTTAATTCTTTCTTCTTCTTTTTTAAAATACATCCACATTCCTTCTAATCTTTTGTTATTAAAAATTCCAAAACCAATTTCCTGTAATCTTTTATCAATTTTTGGTTTTATTCCAAAAATTTTGCCAACAATTTCTGCCGTTTGTTTGCACCGCAATAATGGAGAATTAAAAACTAAAAAATTTGGGGCCGAGCACTCAGCGCGCTGAGTACTCTGGTTAATCATTTTCTTCAACTTTAACGCCGATTCTTTTGCCATTTGCCTGCCTAATTTTGTAATTGGATTTTTAAATTTTTCAGGCAAACAAGAACACAGGGCTTTAACGTTGGAAATCGCCTGCCCATGTCGCATTATATAGTATGTATTTTTAAAATTCATAGAAAATTATCCAGCTTGCTCTGGAGGAATCTCTTGAATATATATTGATATTTTGAGAATACCCAAATCGTTGTACAAATCATTTAACTGCGAATCTATATCGCCAGCCTTTTCTCTCGCAGAAGATAAGTCGTCTACGGCGATTCTCAAAGTGTCTTCGTCCAACTGTGCTTTATCTTGGTTATTCAAAACAAACAAATCTATCAACTCAACATCAGCGTACCACTGAATATTGCTTATATACTCATTGCATTTATCAACTAAATCTGGCTCACCCTCAACAACCAGAGAGTCGTCATAAACGCTGTTTGGAGGGGTAGCAAATTTTCTTATTTCCCTGACAAATTCAGTTGCGCTTGAGAAAGGCACCTCAGCTGTGATAGTCGCTGAATTTATATCTGAATAACTTGTATCTCCAACGTAAACTTTGGCTTCTTCTACGTGCGGGTTGCTGCCATACTTAGTAATAAGTTCGCTAATTGATGATTCGGTGGCATTAAAATCAATTACATCAAAATCTAAATAATATGTTCCCTTGCGATCGTCTTTCGTAAAATCTTGGCAATAATCTGTACAGTAAGTCTTAATTTTCGGCTGGTAACCCCACGACAACTCGCCTTTCGGCGTGACGCTAACCAAAAAAATGCTCGCTGCGCCTATTAACAGGGCCGGGCCGATTATAAAGCCCGCTACAAAGAAAATACCCGTTTTGTGATTTTGATAAAAATTTTTTATACCCATAGATTTATTTTGTTAATTTAAAAATAAAACTACATTTTACTAGGAGTCGACACTCCCATTAATTTTAAAGTATTTTCCAAAACAACTCTTACACTAGAAATTAAAGCCAGGCGGGCGCTAGTTAAATTTTTGTCTTCTGAAATTACTTTGCATTTTTCATAAAACTTGTGAAACGACTCTGCCAGCTCCAGGGCGTAACTTGGCAGTCTCTGCAATTGATAATCTTTAGCAGTATCTTCAACAACTTCTGGGAATCTTATCATTAATTTAATTAACTCTAATTCACTCGGATCTTTCAGCAATTCCAAATTTTTGGGTTTTGCCCCGTCATTCGACGGGGCACCCTGTCGTATGACAGGGTGGATTTTTGTTTTACGAAGAATTGAGCAAATCCGAGCATATGCATACTGCACTTTGAATACCGGGTTTTTGTCTGACTTCTCTTTTGCTACATCCATATCAAAATTAAAATGCGTATTTAGAGCTCTCTGTAAAAAGAAAAACCTTGCAACATCCAAGCCCACCTCGTCAATCAATTCGTCAATCGTCACATAGGTGCCAGCTCTCTTCGACATCCTGACCTCCTTGCCGTTTTCAAAAAGCTTAACTAATTGCAAAACAAGAGCATCGACGTCCTCTTTTTTGAATCCCAAAGCATGCGAAGCTGCTTTAAGCCTTGCCACATAACCATAATGGTCAGCTCCCAAAAACATTATCAATTTTTCAAAACCCCTTCCAAATTTATTTTTCAAATAAGCGATATCTGAAGCAAAATATGTCTTAATCCCGTCAGCCCTTATTAAAACCCTATCTTTGTCGTCTCCCAAATCTTTTGATTTAAACCACAAGGCCCCTTCGCTTTCATAAGTAAAACCCTTTTTTGTAATTTCTTGTATTGCCTTATCAACTTCTCCTTTTTTATATAAATCTGTTTCAGAAAACCATTTATCAAACTTAATGCCCATCTTTTTCACAGATGGTTTTATCATTTTTTCTAAAATTATTTTTCCTGCTCTCTCACCAACTTTTTCGGGATCGCTTCCCTTAACTTTTTTTCTTAATTCATCAATATATTTTCCTTTATAAACTGCCCCTGCGTCTCCTATTACAGAATGGCCTAATTTTTTGACTTGAGCGCCCGTGTCGTTGATATAATATTCTCTTGAAACACTGTATCCTGCTTTTTCTAAAACATTTGACAAAACATCTCCTCCAAATCCTCCTCTACCGTTTCCCAAAGTTAAGGGGCCTGTTGGGTTGGCTGAAACAAACTCAATGTTTATTTTCTTTCCCTCACCGATTGTTAAATTGCCGAATTTGTTCTTCTCTTTTAAAACAACTGGCAATTGGTCCTGCAGATATTTTACTGAAATAAAAAAATTAATAAATCCAGGGCCGGCAACTTCCACTTTTTCGAATAAATCTGACTGGATTTTTTCTTTTATCTCTTTTGCGACTTCTGCTGGATTTTTTCCTAATTTCTTCGCTAAAATCAAAGCCACATTAGTTGAATAATCTCCATTATTTTTATCAGTCGGAACTTCAACAGAAAAATCAACCGCATCAGCTGGGATGCTCTTGATCGCGGACTGAATTATTTTTTTTATTTCTTCTTTCATTCCTTTATTTCTGTAGATTTTTTATTCAAACAAAAACCAGAAATTATTGCGATTATAATAAAATAAATAATGTTCACAAACCAATAGTTCGTCTCGACAAAAAAGAACTTATAGATTATCTCTGATACCCAAGAAGCGCTTCCCCATGCGTGCCCCAAGAAGAAAGCGACAGCTGTCATAATATTCAATGGTTTCGGCAAGTTCGCTATCAAAAATAAAACCAACATGGTATATAAGACAGAAATTAAAATCCAATAAACTGGCCCCGCCGAAAGCAATATTTGGCTGATTGGATTTAATTCGTTAAAAAAACTATGGTTTTGCCAATAATATTCTGGTTGGCCTATTGTCGTAAAAATTAAATCTAAACCAATCACTAAAATCAACGGAATGAAAATTACAATATTTGATTTAGAGAATGGATTATTTATTTTCATAATTAGTTAATCGTGGTTCCGATAAACGGCTTATTGTTTAAAAAGTTTTCCATCTGTTCTAATTTTCCTCCATTTATAATTATAACTTTCAATTTTAATCTTGCGGCCATTTTTGAAGCCCGTGGGTCAAAGGGCACAGATAACCCCGGCTCCCATTTATTTCCCACAATTCGCTGAAAACTTTTCCAATCAATTTCTTTAAATGGTTTTGCGTCCGGAAATTGCTTTGGATTTTTATCATACACGTAATCAATGTTGGTTAAATTGATTACAGTTTTGATTCCATAATTTTTAGCCATTAAAACAGAAACGTAATCTGTTGACCACCCGGGCTTATATCCTGCGCCAACTACAATATCCTTGCTGGTTTTTACTTTTTTATTTGGGTCAGTGATAACTTTCGGATAAGAATTTCCCGCGAACATTTGTTTTATGATTTCTGCGTTCAGTCTTGTTATGTTAATTCCTATCCAATCCCTATCTTTTTCTTTAGCGCCAAACTCCAAAAGGGCTTTTTGGTAATTTCTCGCGATTTTCCCTCCGCCGACTAAAATAAAAAATTTACAAACCCCGCGAAGCCTTCCTTGTCCTTCCGTAGCTTTATGCGAAGGAGGAGGCGAAGTGTGGCTGCTACCAATATATTTCTGCAGGGAACGTTTAAAATTTTTCAGAAAACCTAAATCAACCTCTTGAGGCACAACCAACGAACCTCCTAATGATATTACAATTGTTTCTTTTGCCTCGCCGTAGCTTTTAGTGTAGGCGGGTTTTGATTTTGAGTCCATATTATAGTTACTTTTATCACATTTTAGGATAAAAATAAAGCTTGTGATAGCTAAAAATGAGTGGTAAAGTAAATCTAATGAAGATATTTTCAGAAAACAAGAAGGCAACATTTGATTACGAAGTCCTTGAAAAATTTGAAGCAGGGCTGGTTTTGTTTGGCCAGGAGGTAAAGTCCATAAAAACCGGGCATATAAACCTAGCTAGCTCTTATGTGACAATAAGCCAGGAAGAACCGTTTTTAATAGGGGTAAAAATACCGCCATATCAGCCCAACAATGCAGGAGCTGACTATAACCAAGAACGCCAAAGAAAACTTCTTTTAAATAAAAAAGAGATAAATTATTTGATAGGAAAGACCAAACAAAAGGGTTTTTCGCTTATACCCTTGAAAATTTATGAGAATAATGGTAGGATAAAACTCGAATTCGGGTTAGCCAAAGGAGCAAAGAAATACGACAAAAAGGAAAAAATAAAGAAAAAAGATTTAGAACGAGAAATAAGCATGGAACTATCCGAATAGCATGGGGATGAAAGCTTGATGGAAGGTTCTTTAAAACAATGCAAGTTGAGCTTTCTCGGGGCTCGTTAATCTCCCGAGAAAAAACATATTTGCCAATTTATTCAGTAGGCAACCAGCGTTAGCTTTAGCTTAATGCTGCATCATCGCTGTCGACTCCTGATAGACAGGCCGGTGGTGTTATAGCTTCAGGATAGATAGTTTGCCTCTCCGACAAACTATTGAAGTTAAGGAGATAGGGCGTTAAAGCTTTTGTTGGTTTTACACTTAACGTCGGAAAAACAAAACCAAATAAGCTTGTAGATTTGTTTTTAGAGAACTTTTCAGACGCGGTTTCAACACCGCCATCTCCACCACTTCGCTCGCAACGCGAGCTACGCGGTGCACGCACCGCAATAAATAAGAAGCGGAGTGCCCCGCGAAGCCTTGGCAAAGTGGGGTAAATATATGTATTATACATACATACTTCAAAGCAAAAAGGATGATAGTAAATATATTGGGACAACTTCAGATTTGAAATATAGGTTGAAACAACACAATTATGGTTCGTCAAAATATACTGATTCAAAAAGACCATATAAATTAGTTTGGTATTGCGCGTTTTCAGACAAAGATAAGGCATACTGTTTCGAAAAATATTTAAAATCGAGTTCCGGGTATGCCTTTACTAAAAAACATTTATTATAACTAAAGGATTTTGAATAAGGTATTAATAAACAATTTCATAAGGGCAAAAGAAGTAAGAGTAATTTCGGAAACCGGCGAACAACTTGGAATTATGAACATATTTGATGCTATTGATTTAGCAAAATCAAGGGGTTTGGATTTAATACAGGTTACAGAAAAAGTTGAACCGCCGGTCTGCAGAATCGCCAATTACGGAAAATATCTTTACCAACAACAGAAGAAAGAAAAAAAGATGACAAAGCCCAGGGGGGGGGAATTAAAAGAAATAAGGTTAACCTTTAATATCTCGCCCCACGATATGGAAATAAGGGCAACCCAAGCAAAAAAATTCCTGGACGAAGGAGACAAAGTAAAGATAAATATGGCTTTAAGGGGAAGAGAAAAAGCAATGGGACAATTTGCGACACAGAAAGTAAAACTATTTTTAGATAATTTAAATTCAATAATACCAATTAAAACAGAAAGAGAGTTGAAGCGCGAACCAAGAGGTTTCACAATGATAATCTCAAAACAATAAATCCATGACAACAAAAACAAAAAAGGCTCTGATAAAAAGATTTAAAATCACAAAAAACGGCAAGATACTAAGAAGAAAAACCGGACAAAACCATTATAGGTCCAAAAAGACTGGCGGATGGAAGAGAAAGGACCGCAAGTGGATCGCACTTTCAAGCGTAGAGGCAAAACAAATTAGAAAATATTTAACTAAGTAATATGAGTAGAGTAAAAAGAGCCGTACAAGCCAGAAAACATAGAAAGCATTTAATGCAACATGCTAAAGGTTTTAAGTACGGCAGAAAGTCAAAATTTAAATTAGCAAAAGAGGCGCTAAGACATGCCTGGACTTATGCATATAGAGACAGGAAAGTAAAAAAGAGAGCCTTTAGAAATTTGTGGAACATACAAATAAATGCCTTGGCCCGCCAAAATGGAATTACATATAGCAAATTAATCAACGGATTAAAAAAAAATAAAATAGAGTTAGACAGAAAAGTATTGTCAGAATTAGCGAAAGGATACCCAGAAATATTTATAAAAATCGTTGAGGAGGCCAAAAAATAATGAGTATAAAAAAATCGCCCGGAAGGGGGCGGTTTTTTGTTATGTCTTTTTTTGTTAAATTTTTTTGTTTGTTAAAAAATCGTTTGCTTTTCTTAAAACTTCTTTTGCGTTTTTAGGAACTTTTTTAACGGCATCATTATATGACATCCATGCATATCCTTTATGCTCTTCTGATATTTTGATATCTTTTGTTTTGGTTTCTGCCAAATAAAGCACAACCAGCTTGAAGACCCACGGCGCTTTTTTCTTTGCTTCGCCGGTTAATCCATAAGTTCTACGAAAAAAGAATTTTGAGTATCCCCTAAACCCGGGGATTATTTTTAAATCTCTTAATCCGGTTTCCTCTTTAATTTCCCTTACCGCTGTTTTTTGCTCATCCTCGCCTTCCTCTCCGTGCCCCCTTGCAAATTCCCAATGGCCAGAATGATAATGCAAAATCAGATAATAAGTATTACCTTTTTCCCTTCTAAAAATTACAGCTCCTATTGATTTTTCTTTGGGCACCTTCCTTCACCTCGCTCAGTCAAAATAAAAATTAAAAATTTAAAAGTCAAAATGACGAACGAAAAAATTATTTGTTGAATTATTATAACAATTCCCCAAAAACAAAACTAGTCCCGTCTAGGCGGGACTAGTTTTAGAAATCGGCTATTTATTTTTAGCGTTGCTCTTAGCGCTATTGTTGTCTTAAGCTAAATCACTATGTGCTGCACCATATACAATGCGTTTATTTTGCAAGTCTAGATTTCCTCAATTTCCTACAATGTTGCCACTGGAAATAACCGTACTGGGGAAAACAAAAGCACGCGCTTGATTATTGGTTACAGTAAAAGCGGGCCCGTAAGCACTAATTATTCTTATACACCCATTTGTAACTATATTGCCTTTTATTGTTATACTCTCCTCCATTCTATCTGAAGCAGTGCCGAAATCCCGCAGGTATCCAATGCCATGATAATTATCGGTGCAAGCTTGAGCATCACGAATATTAATAGTATTGTTTTCTACGAAAATGTTTTTTAGATGTTGCAGGTCTGGATAATCTGTAGATGCATATGTGTAGAGCAGAATTCCAGAATCTTTAAAATTATTATTTCTTATGGTAAAGTTATCACCATTTCTTGCTTTTATTGAACCTCCAGAAGAACTATCACTCCAACCTGAAACAAAACTATCTTCAATATATATATTGCTTACATAATCTACATAAATCCCGTGGTCTTCGCCTTCAAAACCACCTCCGATATTATTATAAAATGCTTCTGATCTTTGTATATTATTATTTGTAATGTGTATATCATCAGACCGACCATAAACATTTATCGCAGTTATAAGCCAGCCAGAAAAGACAGAGTCTTTAATCCAGCCATCTTGGCTGTAAAATACCTTAATCCCCCTTCCGATATATCCTGCATTTCTTATAAAAGAACACTCTTCGACTTGGAAACCGTTAACATGCCCAAATTTTAGATAGTGGTCATTGTGTTCTAAGTGCCCCGATTGAATTACATCTGCCGCGCCACCACTAAACCCACACTTATAAAATTTTATATTTGCGATATTAGATGAACTGCGCCCATAAAATTCAAAGGCGATGTTAGTAAAATTTACAGATTCAACAACCACGTTCTGGAACGCTACTACGGGTAGCGAGCTATAATCGTGCTTCAAAATTAGTAGCTCATTTTTTGTGTTTCTAAGCGAAGCTCCATACCCCCTTATTGTCACATTTGATCTTAAATGAAAACCAACGTTTTCAGTTGATACCGCGTCTTTTCTTCTATAAATTAGATAGTCTCCTTGAGGGATAACAACCTCTGTCCCCCTATTAATTGATTCTTGGATAGCGACAGTATCCCATTGATCTCCAACATTATAAGATTCGCTCCATTGAGGATTATTGTTTATATCGCTTTGGGTTATTGGATGTGATTGTCCGTCTCCAAAAGCTCCGTATCCTTTAACGTCACCGGCTATATATGTACACGACTGTGTTACCACAGGACTGCCTCCTTGGCACCCTGAAGGACTGCTGACAAGCACTGTTCTGGACTGGGTGCCTGATGGCGAGCAACTGCTCCATGCTGAGTAAGTAAACGCTGTGCAAGTGGGTGTCTGGTAGTTGCAGTAAACTGTTTCTGACGCAGGGTGGGTTGTTCCTCCTGTGCAGCTGCCTATCTTGGACCAGTACTTGGTCTGCTGACTAGATGACGGGCAGGTTGTTGGAGACAAAGTGTATGTCCAGTCGTTGCTGGTGCAGAGTGGTTGTGAGTTGCAGGGCTGGGTTATTGGCGGACTATTCGCTGTAACGTTGCAATTGTTCAGATCGGTTACTGTTCTTGTCTGTTGATTGTTTTGACAAATGCTCCACGAACCGATCTGCCAATTTGGAGTACGAGTTGGAGTGCACGATTGAGTTGTTGCAGACTTGTTGGTTTCCACTCCACAGTTATTTGAATCAGTGCAGGTTCGTGATTGAGTGTTGCTGGTGCAGGTGCTCCAGCTACCGCAGGTCCAATTAGGGGTGCAGATGATTGGAGAAATAATAGAAAAATAGTTGTCGCTTTCATCAGTAGCATTTTTGCCATTTGAACCGATAATACTAAGTTTAATTTTGTACACTTTACCGGCAGAAACACCCTTTGACAAATAAAGAGGGCTATTGGGACCCGGGTCGCCATAATAAGTATTAGTGTCCCAAGTGTAACTACCGATATTTTTTACTCCGTCCCAAACGAGAGGGAAAGATGTCCAACATCCGGCTAAATAAGAAGAACAATATTTTGAGGAATCATACAAACTGATAGAAACAGCGTCGGAAGATGAAAATCCCGTTGTATTCCATGTGATGATAGACGGCCGGGCAACAACCAGCTGCTCCCCGCCGTTTGGCGAGGTGACGGTGATGGAGGACTGAGGCGTACTGCATTGTCTGGCCAAAGCAGTGCAAGCGATTTGTCCTGTTGTTACTCCGCAATTATTAGAATCTACAGCAACCTGCGACTGATAACCATTCGTGCATGACCCCCAACTGCAAGTCCAGTTCGGAGTACAAGTTGACGGAAGTATTACGCACCCATATAAAACATTCAGCTTTACTCTTGTGGATGAGCCAAAATAGCCCGTGCCACGAGATAAACGATAAGGGATTAAAACCTCGCTTGCGTATTTTTCCTGGAAAGCAACCACAGCCAACATAGTTGCCTGACCATATTGATTAGATGTGTCTGTCCCGTATGAAATGCCTTGTTTTTGCAGAGCTGTGTGAAGTTGGCCAACTTCTGATGAGCCGGAGTTGGCATAGCCTAGGTTGGTGTTAAATGTGTGGCACCAAGCGTCTGAAACTATTGGATTTGTTGGGGGTGTTGGAATTGTTGGGGTTCCGCCGTTTAATGAAACCTGAACATTGGCAATAGTTACTGAATCTACGCCGAATACTTGCAATAAATTGATTACCGCTTGTATTTGATCGCTGGTTAAAACACCAGCTGAAACTCCTGACGTTGAAAAAAATAGAATTGTGGTTGATAGAACAACTGTGAATATGAGGGATTTAATCTTCATATATATATTATTTATAAAAATAAATATTAGTTAATGATACCTTTTATGTAAAATATTTTAATAATTTTTCTACTGGCAATGTGTTGACGATATCTGATTTTTCCGCCCAACCACGGCGAGCCATGCTTATTCCGTACTCCATTAGATTAAGCTGTTCTTTTCTGTGAGAATCGGTGTTGATAATCATTTTTACTCCTTCATTCTTGGCTCTTCTTATATATATGTCGCGCAAATCCAATCTTTCGGGTGAAGAATTAATTTCTAAAATTGTGCCAGTTGCTTTAGCTGTTTTTAAAACTTTGTCAAAATCAAGTTGATACTCGTCTCTTCTGCCAATCAACCTGCCTGTTGGGTGGGAAATAATATCAATATTGGGATTTTTCATTGCTTTTACAATTCTTTCTGTCATTTCTTGTCTTGACATTTTTAAAGACGAGTGCGCGCCGGCAATCACATAATCTAATTTTTCCAAAACTTCGTCCTTAATATCAACTGAACCATCGCTCAAGATATTTGTTTCACATCCGTGCAATATGCGAAATTTTAAATTTTCAATTTCAAATTTTAAATTTAACTTTTTTATTGCTTCGTGCTGTTTCAACAGTTTTTTTTCGTCTAATCCGTTTTCAATTCTCAAAAATTTCGTGTGGTCTGAAATGCCGATATATTCATAACCAAATTCCATTGCTGATTTTGCCATTTGTTCGATAGAATCTTCCCCGCCGTCCCAATCTGAATGGCAATGCAAATCTCCTCTTATATCTTTTTGTTCTATTAGCTTTGGAAGTTTATTATTTAAAGCAGCATCTATTTCCCCTTCGTTTTCCCTTAACTCCGGATCAATCCAAGGCAAACCGATTGCCTTATAAACATCTTCTTCTGTGGCTCCGGCAATTTGTCTTTTACCCTTAAACACTCCATACTCTGAAAGTTTCAATCCTTTTCCAATAGCAATTTTCCTGGTTAAAATATTATGGTCTTTGTTTCCTGTAAAATACTGCAAAGCCGAGCCATAGCTTCTTTCTGGCACAATTCTTAAATCAATATCAAAACCCTCGCGCATTCTTATTGAGGCTTTTGTTCCACCTTTGCCCCAAACCTTTTCGACGCCATCTAATTTTACAAAAAAGTTCATTATCTTCTTTGTATTTTTTGAAATGGCTAGGCCTTTGGCCGCCATCCCGGTCGCCTTCGGCGACTTAGGGACAGCCAAAATATCTACATCTCCAATGGTTTCTTTTCTTCTGCGCACAGAACCAGCCAGACTTATTTTTTTAATATCTTTTAAAGTTTTTAGTTTTTCTAAAACATTTCTTGCGGTAGGTAAAATCTGACCCAACAAAAACCTACCCTTGTCTCTTTTTAAAAAATCCAATCCCTGTAAGATGTTTTTTTCAGTTTTTTCTCCAAACCCGAAAAGTGGAGCTATTTTGTGGGCTTTGGCTGCTTTTTCCAAGTCCTTGAGATTTTTAACGCCCAATTTCTGATAAAGAACTCTTGCTTTTTTAGCCCCCATGCTCTCCACCCTAACCATCTCGTCAAAATTAATCGGCAGCTTTTTTTTGAATTCCTCTAACTGCTTTAATTTACCAGTTTTCAAATATTCTTCTATGGCTTTAGCAATGCCCTCTCCCACACCCGAAATTTCTTTCAACGCCTTAATTCCTCCTCTTCTGTAAATATCGCCCACATCTTCTGAAAGCGTTTCTAAAGAAACAGCAGCCCTTTCATAAGCATAGGGCTTAAAAGCCACACCTTCCATCTTTAGGAATCTTGCCATGTCATTAAAAATTTTAGCAAGCTCTTGGTTTTTCATTAGTAATTAGAAATTTCACATCTATGGCCCTACGCTGGGCTTTGGCAATATAACTCCTCCGTCTCCCCTTGCAGAAATGCTGTTTTTTATAATTGTTAAAATTATTGCCGAAATAAAATTTAAAACGCTTACAGCAACAAACAGAACATTAAAGCCCAAAGCAGATGCTATAATTCCGCCAAGCCCTCCGGCTATTCCAGCGCCAATGCCAACCGACGCGCTTTCCATACTCCACTCCAGCGCCTCTTTGCCATTATCTATGTGGCGCGTAAAAATTGCCATCCATGAGGGAAGCGCCATTGAAATACCGAAAGCATATAATATTTGCAGAAGATAAATATGCCAAGGAGCCGAAGAAATTAAATATCCTAACGGCACAAAAGCTATAACAAAATATCCTGAAAGCATAAACCAAAAATCGTCTTTTTCGCCTCTTTTTTTATCTAAAAAATATCCTATTGGTATTTGTAAAAACGATTTTGGAATCCAATAAAACAGCGCCGCAAAACCGGCGACCTCCGCAGCTTTTAATGGGTTTTGCATTGTTATATTGCGCAAAATAAATATGGCAAAAACAGGAGATAAAAGCCCCCATCCTAAATTTAGAAAAAAATCACCAGTTATCAGCACTTTCACAACTTTATTTATAAGTTTTGGCATGTTGGCAGATAAGTTATTATTAATATTCATACATTATACTACAAATATGCCGTGATTAAACTAAAAAGCCCCCCTTCGGGGCAGAGAATACTAGAATTGCGTCTATTTAACTTCTTTTTTATAAAACCAGTTATATATGCCATATGCCCAGCTGAACACATAAACTGAGCTTAAAATAAGAACTCCCCATTGTCTGTTTAAAAAAGATGTTATCAACCAAAAAGGCTGAGAAATTAATCCCAGCACAAATCCCCATTTATTTTTCTTTGCCACCAAAATTATTGCGCTAACCCCAAAAATTGTTATGCCTATCTGCGCTATTAAGTCTAAGGTGCTCATCAATTTTTTGGCTTTTTGTCTTTATGAAACTCCTTGTCTATTTGTTCTATAAACTCCAGTAAAACCGGGTCGTCGTGCAACTCTTCTGCTTGTATCCAGTACGGCTTTAGGGGAATTTTTTTATTGTCCCGCCAGTATTCTGAAGCCTGCAAAAAGTTCTCTATTCTGTCTGCGTGTTTAAAAAATTTTCCTTCCGGACTTGAGCCTTTCTCGTAATCCAGCCACAAGGCCATGATTTCTTTCTTTAACTTGGGAGATAGGTCTTTAATCAGTTTTTCTAACGCTGCATTTTCCTTCTTGAATTTTTCCGCGGCGATTTTCTGCCTTTTTTCAGGAGAGAAACGTGGCCATGTTTTTACGAGCTCTCGTATGGATTTTTTATCTTTTGGTAAAATTGAGTCGTAGGGAGTGGTATCGCCTGCGTAAACCTCGCAAAGGTCGTGTATAAGCGCTATTTTAATAATTTTACCAAAATCAAGTTTATAATTCTTGTGAGCAGCCAACATCCATGCGACTATGGCTGCTCTAAATGTATGCTCAGCAATAGTTTCTGGATTTTTAATCTCCCTTATAACCCAACCGCGACGCGGCATCCTTTTGAGCTTTCCTATTTCAGAAAAAAATTTAATTATTTTGTCCATTTAGCTAATTTCGTATTTTATATTTTTTATTTTATAGGTTATTCCCATAGGAGAATTAATAAACACTTCGTCTCCAACTTTGTGCCCCAATAAAGCCCTGCCAACAGGCGACTCATTGCTGATTTTCCCCATAGCGGGATTCGCTTCAAGGGTTCCTACAAGCAAAAACTCATCGTTTTGTCCGTCCACAGCTATTTTAACCTTAGCGCCTAATCCAACAACGCTCCGCTCATTCTTCGCGGGATTTTTAATAAGTTCATGGTGGTCTAAAATGTTTTTCAGTTCGTCAATTCTGGACCTCAAAAATCCGACATCTTCCTGGAAGCTCACAAATTCCGGATTTAGATCTTCTGACTCCAAAATCTTTGGCGCCTCCTGCGATAAAGACCTCTTGCGTTCAAATTCTAAAAGACCTTCATGCTCTTCCTGCAACTCCTGTAATTTTTTTTTGGTTATATAAAAAATTTTTTCCTCCATATTTCGTCCATATATTAGACTTGTTGCCCAGTAAGACAATCAGCGAAATTTTCAGATTTTGAGATGAAAATTCGGAAAAATGAGGAGGTTTACCCTTTGGGTAAGCCGACGAATTTTTACGGGTTTTCAGCCAAAATATGGCAATTGCAGTTGAAGTCTTATTGGGTAACGGGTCTATTGATTTAATTATTCTGCTATATGGGCTCGCACAAAGCAAGGGTAATTGTAATAATATTCTCGGTCCGCCACAATGTCAAGTCCTCTCCTACACAGTTTAATTAAACAATGTTTTTTGCTTTATATTGCTCTTGGAATTTTCTTGGTTAGAAAAAATCTTGATTTTTCCGTATACGCCATCATACCCAGGCTCTATAAAAATCTTACCTTGGCGCACCCTAACAACCCCTTTTGCAATTTCTGGGAGAGAATTCTCGCTTATTTCATTTTCTGCAGATTCCAACAAAATTTTAAACTCGTTCCCCAGGCTTTTTATTAAATTATTATAGTGCTTATCGACTTCTTTTGACGCTACAGACGACCCAAGAGCCTCAGCGATTATTTCATTCAGCGGAATCAAACTTTTGAAAGGGATTACGTTTTCGGGCACAAAACCTTCCGGCCTGTCAGCTAATTCCTCAACCCTGTTTAAAACTCCTATAACCAACGGTTTCCCGCATCTTGGGCATATATTATTATATTTTTTGGACTGCGCAGGAGCCAAGCTTAAGTTGCAAAGACGATGTCCATCATAATGGTATTTACCTTCTTCCGGAAAAAATTCGATGGTATATAGAAATTTGCTTTTATCTTTTGTTTTTAAAATTTCTGCAATGCTTTGATAGCTTAAATCCGCATCAAAAACATTTGCCTCCCTTCCGATTTTAGGAAGCGAATGTGCGTCGCTGTTTGAAATTAAAGTTGTTTTGTCTAATTGTGACAGTCGCCAGTTCATTTTGGGGTCAGAAGAAAGTCCTGTTTCGCCAGCATAAATATACTTTGAGTAATCCTCAAAGCACTCTTGGAAAGAGTCAAACCCAGATTTTGATCCGAATATAGCAAACCATGGCGTCCATAAATGCGCTGGCACAACCAAACAATCTTTATCGGCATCCAAAACAATTTTTACCAATTCTTTAGCGTCCAAACCCAAAATCGGCCTGCCATCAGCTTTCAGGTTTCCTATCTGGCCAAGTTTATTATTTATCTTTTCTACAGCTTCTATCGAGGGTGCAAAAACAATAATGTGTATCTTCCTAACCTTTCCGCCCTTTGAATAAATACAGCTGATTTCAGCAGTTAAAATAAACCTTGTGCCAGAATCAAAATTTTTTAATTTAAAAAGGCCGGGTTCTGCCGGCTCTAGTTGATTTTTTATTTCCCCAAACCACTTTGGATGAGTAAAGTCGCCTGTGCCCAAAACTTTAATTCCCTTTATCTTTGCCCATCTGTCTAAATTTTCTAAATCCATCAAGGGCGAGGTGGCTCTAGAATATTTTGAATGTATGTGAAAATCTGCAACAAACTTCATATTTTAATTTCTTAATTATTTTTTTCCATTAGAAATAAATACTCCCGATGCTCCCCGTCGCTATTTATCCATTCATTCGTCCAACGCATATTTGCCATTACGTTTTTTCTATAATCTATCTCGGTTGCTTTTAATAATTTCCCTGATTCATCTATGATATTGTTTAATTCTTTTTTTGTCGCTCTGCCACCAGAACTGTACGACAATAAAATATAGTGCGATTTAGTTTCTTTTATCAACTTTCGCAAGGCCTCCATGGCGATAAACGAACCATCTGAATTTTTTCTAAATTCCTCAAAAACAGAACCCGCTATTTGATCCCGACTATCCTCTCTACGATTGGCTTTTCCAAAAACAGTCGGCTTGTCGTGATTTATAATGGTTGTCCAAATGTGATAATAAGACGCATAGCGTACTCTGCTCGGAGGCATTTTTTCGTTATTTGAACCATACGGAGGATCAAAATAAACAAAGTCAAATTCATCGTTTTTTATTGTTTCAAAAATATCGCCACGCACAACTTTGTGCTTACCAAAGTTCATCGATCTATTTGGCAATTTCATAATCATATCTTTGTGTGAGCGAGGCGACCATTTAGATAAATAAGCGACATAATGCCCAAGCGTACTATCAACGCAATCGAGCGCATAAATTAAACTCGTAAGAATTACGCACTTATCTTCCCATGATAGATTTAAATTCTCAATCTCGTCTCTTATCGCATCTAATTTACGAGTATTTTTTGCTTGAAATGGCCTTTTTTCTCCTTCCAACTCTGCCCCATAATATTTTGTGTACCAACCGTCGTAACCTTTTAGGCTGTTCAAATGGTCTATAATTTTTTGATAAAATTCGTCTGATTTTTTTGATAATAAATAACATGTCGCAAGAACTTCAGACCAAACTGATATATCGCTTGATGTGATGTCGTATCCTAATTGAGATAACGCCTGCGAAATACGAGTAGAACCACTAAAACCGTCCATTACCTTTTTTATTCCTTCCAAGCCGCTTAAAATTTCAACTATGTACGGTAAAATTTTGAGCTTTGATCCAGCATATTTTATTCCCTCTGTCTTTGGCGTAAACAAAAGCGTTTTTCCATATAAGTCTATTTGCCTGTTGATTTGCTGATTTATCATATTTTTTTTAATCTATCGATATCTTTTTGCAAAATTTCGTTCGCCAATTTGTGGCCTTGCTCTGAACTATTCAATGCAAGACTAAATAATCTTAAAAGAGTGTGATTATGCGAATAATCCATCCAGCCATTTGTTAAAGAATCAAAATATGAAATCGCATTTTTTGTATGCGTCCAAAGTCCTCTCTGCAAAGCATTCGCAGACGCTCCACCATATCTAACTTCACATATGTAATTACTTTTTGCATCAAGAAACATGAAAATTGGGTGAGACCTTCCTTTACCAGAAACTATTTTCTTTTTTTCGACATCAAACCTTTTGTTCTCTCCGACAAAAATAATCCTATCAGTATTTCTAATTGCTTTTTTATGGTCAAAAATCATTATATTACATCTCTGTTTCTTCTCGTCATAAATGAGTGGCATAACGTTAATTGTATCAAAATCTGCGAATTCTTCAGACTTAAAAATTTCTTCAATTTGTTTTTTATTTTTAATATCTTTACCTTGTTTTTCAAGAAATGGAAACATTTTCTGACGAGAATCTGTCGAGAGCTGAAGCGGACCATCGCCGTATGCCTTCAAGCTCACAGGGAATTTATCTTTTGTAATTTCACTTATAATCATAATATCCTCCTCGTGCTCTTTCGCTCTAAACAAATCTTTACCCACGTGGATGCTTTTAAAATCGTACATAAATTGATTTATAAACTCCACCATGCCAATTTCCGCCAAATCACCGTGCGTTTTATTTCCAATTAGTCGCATTGTAAAAATGTTCGACAAGGTGTTTATAACCAAATGTTTATTTTTACTGGCTAATATTTTAAACCTATTTTTAAAATCTTCGAACGCTGTCATATTTTTTTCGTTATTTTATATTAATCCTCCTTGATAGTTTAATTTATAAATACTTTTACCATTTTGAACAATTTCTTCCTCGCCAAAAAACTCATCCAAACTTCCCTTGCCCCGGTCTTGGTATTTCAATCCTCTTTTCTCATATTCACAAGATTGGCCAACGCGGCAAGTTTCAACTAATTTGAATAGGGCTTCTTTTAAAAAGGCTGTCTCTATCTTTCCAAGGGGTGCCCCCTGGGCCGTCCCAATGTAGTTCACCCCCCAAACCGGTTTAGAGTCCAAATAAATAATTTCCTGCCCGATAAACTTCTTATCTCCAGAAAAATATATATCTCTATAGAAATAATCTCCTTTCTGGAATTCTAATTGTATTGATGAGATAAGCCGAGGGTTATCAACAGGTGTGGCGCTGGCAGCGTAAGTGTTCTGGCGGGCTTGCACCAGAAACTCTTTTAAATTATCTATATTTACTTTATTTTCTTGCCTGATAGCTTCGCTAAAATCGAATTTTCCGCCTTTTTCAAATGCGTCCAATATCAGTTTGCCTAATTGATTTGTAAATATTATAAATCTTGAGTAGCGATTATTTAACTGGGTATCTGGCTGCGCTTGGAATCTAAAAATGTTTTTAGCATCAGACGATTTAATGTTCTCGGCGATATCCTTAAACTCGAAAGCCGGTACCAGCCAAATATAATCGCTGAGCTTCTGGCTTATTTCATTAAAGGGTGCAAAGAGTAAATGAAAATCTTTGCGGCCCCTGAAATCTTCCTGTGGAAAATCTTTAATAAATTCAGTTTCTTTTTCAGGGACAACAAACCCTACCACTCTAAAATACATTGGTTCTTCTTTATATTCCCCTCTTCTCTCAACAGATAAATTAATACCCCCAGGAGCCTTTTCTAGTTTTGAAACAATCAGCCGGCCGCCTACGCCAGAATTAATGCAATCTATAATTTTATCTTCAATCTCTCTTTGTAAATTGTCTGCCATTTAAAAATAAACATGTCAAAAATTTGTAATACAAATTTTTGATACCAAAATTTTGAATTTTGATCTTTAAATTTTAAATTTTATACACTTTGTATCCCTCGTGCACCTTCTCGTCAACTTTCATCCCTACAGAATCGCCCTTTTTAGCTGATTTAACCTGTTCGTGGTCAATCTGCATAGAGCTTACTTTCTGCTCAAAATCAGTGGCTTCGCCTCCTGCGATCCTCATTTTATCTCCCAGTTTTAGAGGGGCTGTTAAATCTAAAACAGCTACTTCAATGTTGGAAAAATAATGGGTAATTCTACCTATTAATTTTCCTTTTCCCTCCTTACCCCCGCAGCAACATTTTTCAGCGACTTTTTTCTTTGCCGGCCCTACGGCTCGCTTAGCTTTTTTAGCCGGTTTTTTCGCTGATTTTTTGGCTTTTGCTTTTGGCATATTGATAAAACTCAAAAAATTATTAATAAAATTGACCTTTGGTTCTATATTAACAAAAAAACTGAACCATATCAACCAAAACCCGCCCCTTAAGTGGGGCGGGTTTTGGTGAGGGGGTTAATAATTTGCAACGACGTTGGTGTGTTCCCGGGCTATTTTCGGACAATTGAAAACAGTTATATGTTTTTTCCTCCTTCGCTACAAGCTATTATGTCCTTGAGGATTAACCTCGCACCCCCTCGCTTTTACATTTTACTCGTAAAACGCGCCAAGTCAAGTTCTTTCTGCACACGTTTTGTACCCCCAGTTGGATTTGCCCAATTATCTAATGAGACGCCCTATGTTCATCATAGAGTGAACATTAACTCGATTTTGTTGTCCTGTTTTGCCCCCACTGCATAGTGCCCCTAGGAAGATTCGAACTTCCATCTTGAGCTTCGGAAGCTCACATTTTATCCATTAAACTATGGGGGCATTTTGGTG
>Ga0268276_1000318_pt1 | contig 57953 bp, 63 predicted proteins | sample saktaG_4_FD_190145 | JGI IMG/M metagenome (GOLD analysis project Ga0268276, IMG submission 190145) | Saline water microbial communities from Sakinaw Lake, British Columbia, Canada - sak_2010_1_5_45m | ecosystem: Environmental > Aquatic > Non-marine Saline and Alkaline > Saline ...
CCTGCTACCACGGTGATCACGTTGATAATGGTACCGGTCATCTTCTCAACTCACCAGAATCTTTCATAGCATGTCAAAGCGGGGGGACAGGGAAAACTGTCAACGGATTCCTGGTACTTCATCCCAGTGAAGATGATAAGCTGTCATTCTGAGCCGAAGCGTAGCGGAGGCGAAGAATCTCGTTTTTGGAGTGGAAAAGCGCTGTTCTCACCAGGAACGAGATTCTTCGTCGCTCCGCTCCTCAGAATGACATGTCGTCAAAATCAATGTGATGAAGTACTAGATCGGATTGAACGGATTAGATGCTCCTCACGTGCGATTTCCGTTCAATCCGTTCCGACAAATCCGTTGACAGTTTCACCAGAAGCGTTCGAAGCGTTCCCGGCTAGCCTTGCAGATAGGACAGACGCCGGGAGGGCGCTCGCGGGCGCAGAGGTAACCGCAGACCCTGCAGCGCCAGACAGGTAAAGTGGGTTCCTCGCCAAGAGTGGGCGCGCGGGCGGAGAGGTCTTGAGGGCGCTCTCCCTCAGGTGGGCGGCGCTCCGGAATGGGCTGGACTTCTTGCTCGCCCCACAAGACCTCGTCGGAGACATAGAGGGCGCAATAGCAATTCCCCCAGTCGAGCAGGTCGGCGTCCCGGTAGTCGCAGGGGCAGATGATGTCCAGGTCCTTCTGCCTGTCCCCCGTCGCCAGCCGACAAGGGCAGGCCCAGTAGCCATAGCGCCCTTCGTTGACGAGCAACCCTTTCACCAGCTCCCAGGTGAACTCCCGGTCAGGGTTAAGGTGGTAACCGGAAGCCTCCGCCTCCCGGTCCAACTGCTCGTAGAGAGCATCCACTTTCTCAGTAGGAATGATAATCTCTGCGTTCATAACCCCAGCGCCTCCTTGATTTGCTCCGGTTTGTATCCGATCACACACCTGGAGTTGTCCACCACGATGGTGGGGAAGGACACCCTCGGGTTCCAGCGACGAATCTGGGCCACCACATCCTCCCGCTCCTGGCCTCGAAGCAGGTCTACGTAGACGTAATCAAACGCGACTCCCTGCTCCTCCAAGAACCTGCGAGTCCGCTTGCACCAGACGCAAGTGGAGAGGCCGTAGAAAACGACGTGGTGTTTATCATGGCGACCAGGAACGCTACCTTTTTCCGCTGGCATAGTAACCTCCTCGCGAGTGAGTAACGGGGCAACGAGTAACGAGGCAACGAGGCAACGAGGCAATGAGTAACGAATTTTGACCTGACTCATCCCTCATCCCTCGTCACTCATCCCTCGTTACTCATCCCTCATCCCTCGTTACTCTTTATCTTTATCACTTCCGCAAACCCGGCCCCGAATTCCTCTCCCTTCTTGAGGTCCTCCTCAGTAGGCCCCCCGGCAAACTCGAAGGAGTCCACCAACTCCCACTTCACAGGCTCGATGATCTGCTCGAGGTGCCTCAAAGCCCCGCCGCTCCAGCCATAGCTGCCGAAATAGGCGGCTTTCTTGTTCAGCACCCGCTTGAGGGCGGCCATCTCCAGCACCCGGGCCACCGGCGGGAACAGGGTGCCCTCGTAGGTAGGAGCACCTATCATCACCCCGGCCCTCGTCCACAGGGAGGGGAGGATGTAGCTGACGTCGGTTCGGGCGGCGTCGAAGATCTCGAAGGGAACCCCCACCCGGGAAATGCCCTGGGCCACGGCGTTCATCATCGCCTCGGTGTTGCCATACATCGAGCCGTAGACGAGCGTTATCCCCGGCTCGGTTTCACCCGCGGCGTATTCGGCCCACTTCTGGTAGAGCTCCACGATGAGCTGGGGCCGCTCTCGCCATAAGAGGCCGTGGGATGGGGCGATAATCTCCACCGGCACGTCGGCCAGCTTCTCGATGGCCTTGAGCACGGGCTTGCTAAACTTGGCCACGATGTTGACGTAGTAGCGGAGCGATTCTTTCTGGTAGAACTCCAGATCCGTGCACTCGTCGTCGAAGATGGCTCCACGGAGGGCCCCGTAGCCGCCAAAGGCGTCGCAGGAGAACAGGACGCGGTGCGTCGTCTCGTAGGTCATCATCGTCTCCGGCCAGTGGACGAAGGGCGTGGAGAAGAACTGCAGCGTCCTGCGGCCCAGGGAGAGCGTCTCCCCATCCTCGACCACCCTGACGTTTTCGGTGATGCCGTAGAAGGACTCCAGCATGGCCTGGGTCTTTGGGGAACCCAGGATGGTTGCACCGGGGGCTATCTTCCTGAGAGTGCGCAACACGCCGGTGTGATCCGGCTCCATGTGGTTGATGACCACATAGTCAACCTCGGAGAGTTCCACGATTTCAGCGATGTGATCGAAGAACTCGTCCGTCTTCAGCGCCTTGGCCAGGTCAACGATGGCCTTCTTCTCGTCGTTGATCAGATAGGCATTGTAGGAGACACCCTCCTGTTCGATAGGCCACAGGCCCTCGAAGAGGTCGGTGGTCCTGTCGTTTACGCCTATCCAATAGACATCCGGTTTGATTTCAACTGCTGGCATTATCAAGACCTCCTTCACTTCCTTCTTCCTTGACGAGCCTTTTCCCGAGAAGATAGACATCCTTCAAAGCCGTGGGGTGCTCTCTTATCTCGCCTTTCTTGTCTATGCCGGGGAAGAGGAGTTCTCCCCAGTATGCTACGTCAATGGTGAGGAAGAGATTCTTCACTGTAGCCTTGGCGTGGTCAAAAAGGTCAGGAAACCTGGTCCCGCCCACGGAGATGAAAACGCCTTTTCTCTTCCTGTCCGCAATCTTTCTGTTGAGGATGTATTTGCGCGCCCAGAAGGCCTGACAGCGGTCAATCATGGCCTTGGCCTGGGCGGTGACTCCGTAGAAATGAATGGGAGAGGCCAAGACGAGGGCATCCAGGCTCTCGATCTCCGGATAGATCAGCCACATGTCGTCCTTCACCACGCACTCTCCCTCTGCCAGACATCCGTCGCAGTGACGGCAAGGTGAGATGTTCATCCTGGAGAGGATGAAGAGACGAGTTTCGGCCCCGGCCTCCTCCGCCCCTCGCAACACCTCCCTCAGAAGAGTTTCGGTGTTGCCTCCCCTGCGGGGGCTCCCGGAAATCCCAATCACCTTCATGCTATAGCATTTCTGCCAGGCGGCGCAGGTGAGCCTTCTCCTCCAGGATGACGTCGGAGACAGCCCCCCGCTCCGCTTCGCTCACCATCTCGCGCAGGTCGTAGAAGAACAGCAGAGTGTCCTTCTCGAAACCCATCGCTGCCTGCAAGGCTGTCTCCCGATCCTGGGCCTGCCTGGCCAGTGTCAATCCCTTGTCTGGCCCTGCATACAGAGCGTTAGCCAGTACAGCCTGGAGGTAAAGCTGATAATCTTCGTACCGGGCACCGACAGAAGACAGGTCAGGCTCTGGCTTCACTTTCTCCAGCATCTTCTGAAAAACCTGATAGTGTCCCCGCTCCTGGACAGCCAGGTCCTCGAAAAGGGCCTTCACTTCGAGATCCGCGCTCTTCGCGGCCACAGCGCTGTAAAAGGCCACCCCATTCTCTTCGATCTCCATCGCCCATCTGAGGGCTTCAGCAGCAGTTAAAACGGTCATCCCTACCTTCCTCCTTAACTTTGAGACCATTCTTGCTCAACAGAATGCCATCAATCCAGGAACTCGGTAATCTCGCCGCCGGGGCGGTGTCCTGAGCCTGTCGAAGGGATGCGTCGCCAGCGATTGCTGTTGACGTCAAGTACTCGACGAGGTTTTATCTGCGCACCATCGGGATAGCCGCGCACTTCCCAGAATCCGGGGACCGAGCGATCTTCGAGCGTGACGGCGACCACGCTCTTGGCCGACTTGTATCCCCACAGGTAGGGGCAGAAGATGCGCACGGGGCCGCCATAGTCGGCATCCAGCGGCTCGCCATCGAACTCGTAGGCCAGCAAGGTACGCTCTTTCAACGCCACATCCAGCGGAATGCACGTCGTATAGATCTGGCGGTAGGAGACAAACCGGACGTGGGTGGCCTCCGGCCTGATCCCGGCCACGGCTAGAAGATCGCTGAGACGCACGCCACCCCATTTGCCCCGCACGCTCCATCCCGACACGGAGGTCAAGCGGGCGTCGGCGATGGATTTGGGCAGGGCCATGATCTCCTCGCAGGTTAGCGTGATCGGCTTCTCGATCAGTCCGCCCAATTCGACCCTCCAGCCCTCAGCTTCCAGAGAGCCTGGATGTCCCTCGGCCCAGAAGACGGGCGTCTGCAGTTCTCCCAACTTGCTCATATTATGCTCCTTACCCCGCCGCCTCCAGGCCAAACTCCCGCACATCGAACCAGAAGCCGGTGTTGGTGAGATGAGCGCAGCTCGTTTCGTCACCAGCTCATCCTGGTCTTCCGACGACGGTCATATAGATCGCACTCTCTTCGACCCCATCCACGCCCAGCAGCGCGTTCGCCTCGTCGTCGTACAGTGCGGCGATCTGGCAACTGCCTGTTTTCGTCATTTCGATCTGGCTTTACTGGCCAGCACCGCGATATGGGCTTTCATCCACCTGGAATGTTGGATCTCGTCGTTCAGATTTTCTTGCAGCATATCCAGGGTTTCCTCGTCGTCCATGATCTCGGCGATTTCCACGGCGTAGTCTTTGATGGCCTGCTGCTCCTCGGCCAGTTCCAGGCGCAACATCTCTACGGTCGAGGCCTGCGCGCTGGCTGCGCCGGCTGCGCGACCGACGACGGTCTCCACACCGCCTGGTTCGGCTGGCGTGCCCCCCAAAGCCTCGATGCGAGCGGCCAGGTCGCGGGCATGGCGCTGTTCAACAGCAGCAATGGCCCGCACGCCCTGGGCGATAGCGTCCTCAGGGATAGCCCTGGCGTGGGCGGAGTACATCTCCAATGCGCTCAATTCAGCACGCAGATTATTGTTTAACGCCTCTATGATCTGCTCGTGGTCCATGGTTATTCTCCTCCTTATCAGCCAATATCCAATATCTAGTAGCTATTTGGTATCGGGTCTCCCCCTTGGGTGTTGCTGCTGTGTCATTGCGAGCGACCGTAGGGAGCGAAGCAATCTCCTATCAGCAACTTGGGGATCGCTTCGGCGGAAAAGCACCGCCTCGCGATGACAGTTAGAGTTTCTGCCCGTATGAGTAGCGCGAATGCGCTATGGAGCAGCCCGCAATGACAAACAACCGCCTCCTGAGAGCAACAACACTCTACAGGGAGACTATTAGGTATTGGTTAAATGACCTCCGCCCGCAGTTCCTCTACCTGCTCCGGCCGCAGTTTCTCCAGCGGCTGCTCCACCAGCGGCCCGGCCTGCAGCGCCGGCACCTGCTCCTCGTAAGTGGGCACACCTCCCACACGATAGAAGATCCCAATGGGGATGCGTTCTCCCCACTCGTAGGCCAGCTCCCAGGCAGCGGTCCTGTCCGTCGGGTCGTGGTCAGTTTCCTCCAGCTTGTAAACGCGCGGATTGTAGAAATCATAGGAGCTAGGCCGGTTGAAGGTGACGCACGGCTGGAGCACGTCCACCAGGGCGTAGCCCGGATGCTGCAGCGCCTGGCCAATCAGCCAGACCAGTTGGCGCAGTTCGCCAGGGAAACCCCTGGCAACGAAGGTGGCTCCGGCAGCGATGGCCAGCCCCAGTGGCGGCACCGGCCGGTCAATGGCCCCCTCTGGCGAAGTGGGCGTGCGCATGCCGGCGTCGCTGGTCGGCGAGTACTGGCCCTTGGTCAGGCCGTAGACGCGGTTGTTCTGCACCACGTCCACAAGGCCGATGTTGCGGCGAACGGCGTGCATCATGTGGCCCAGCCCCATGCCGTACCCGTCGCCGTCGCCGTGGATGGCCATGATCTTGAGGCCGTGATTGGCCAGCCTGGCCCCGGTGGCCACCGGCAAGGCGCGGCCGTGGATGGTGTGGAAGCCGCTCACTTTCATGTAGTGTGGCAGCTTGCTGCCACAACCGATACCGGTGAAAATGACCACCTGGTGAGGCGCGAGGTCCTGCTCGGCCAGGGCCATCTTGACCGCGTTCAAAATGCCATAGTTGCCACATCCCGTACACCAGGTGGGCGGGATGGGGCTGTCGAAGTCTTTTCTCGTAACCATGCTTCACCTCTGTCGAAGTTTGAAGTTTCGGGTTTCAGGTTTCGGGTTAACTCGAAACCCGAAACTCAAAACGCGGAACTCATGATGTACTCTGGCGTGAAAGGCCGGCCATCATATTTCAGGATCGCGCCGTCCATCTGGCACCCGGACTGGCTGCGGATTAGCGTCGCTAGTTGCCCGGTGGCGTTGACCTCCACTGCCACCAGCTTCCGGGCCTGTTCAAAGGCTGCCATCGCCGCTTCGGCAGGGAAGGGCCACAGGTCCACGAAATGCAGCACGTTGGCCTGACCTGGCCGTTCTGCATTCAGCCGATCCACCGCCTCCCGCAGCGGGCCGTAGGTGGAGCCCCAGCAGACAAAGGTGACTTCCGCATTGTCGGGGCCGTATCGCTGCGGGCCGGACATCTCCTCAGCCATGCCGATCAGCTTGCGCTGCCGCTTCTCCACCTGCGCCTTCCGCATCTCCGGCTCTTCGGTGATGCCCCCCCTCTCATCGTGCTCGTTGCCGGCCGCCACGTAGACCGCCTTGGGATGGCCAGGCACCGCTCGCGGCGAGACGCCGGAATCAGTGATCCGATAGCGCAGATACTCGCCGTCCAGCGCGTCCAACTCCGCTTCGCTCAGCAGCTCCCCCCGGTCAATCTCCACGGCCTCGAAGTCGAAGGCGTCGAGCTCCAGGGTGCGCACCGCCACCGCCAGGTAGTGATCGCTGAGCACCAGGGCCGGCGTCTGGTACTTCTCCGCCAAGTTGAAGGCCCGCCAGCCGGCCACGAAGCACTGTTCGTGGGTGCCCGGGGCCAGCAGGAAGCGGGGGAACTCCCCCTGCGAAGCGTAGAGCATGAAGAGCATGTCCCCCTGCTCGTGGCGGGTGGGCAGGCCGGTGGACGGCCCCGGCCGCTGGGCGTTGTAGATGACCACCGGCGTCTCCGTCATGCCCGCCAGCCCCAGCGCCTCCACCATCAAGGCGAAGCCACCTCCAGAAGTGGGCACCAGGGCTCGCGCCCCCGTATGGGCAGCGCCGATGGCCATGTTGATGGCTGCGATCTCGTCCTCGGTGTGCTTGAGCACCACGCCGTAGCGAGCCGAGTGGGCCGCCATCCAGTGCAGCACCGGCGAGCCGGGCGTCATCGGGTAGCCAGCGGCAAAGCGGCACCCTCCCGCCAGCGCGCCCAGGGAGAAGGCCTGGGTGCCATTGAGCACCATGCGCGGCGGCCCGTCCGGGTTCCTCTCCAGCTTGAAAGGGAAATCGGCGGCGTGCTTTCGCCCCTCCTGGTAGCCCGCCGCGATGGCCGCCAGGTTGCCGTCTACCACTGCCTGGCCCTTGCGGGCGAAATTCTGGCGGATGACGCTCTCCATAGGCTCCAGGTCAAAGCCGGTCAGCCCCGCCGTGACGCCCAGAGCCACCGTGTTGCGAGCCAGCACCGTGCCAGCCTTCTCCTTGGCCATATCGCTCAGGGGAATCGGCAGGAACGAAAGGTCCGTTGAACCCTCCCCCGTCCGTCCGTTAAATCCCCCCGTCCGTCCGCTAAATCCCTCCGTCCGTCCGCTAAATCCCCCCGTCCGTTGTACCACGTTAGAGTCGTAAACGATGGCGCCGCCTTCGACCACCTTGTCTCGATGGCGTGGGATCGTCTCTTCGGTCAGCGCCAGAAGCAGGTGCACCGGCTCCGCGTGAGAATGAAGCGGCTGGTCACTCACGCGGATGGAGAAGAAGTTATGTCCACCTCGAATGCGCGAATAGTAATCGGGCAGGCCGAAAACGTGCAGCCCGCCCCGCGCCAGCGCCTGGCAGAAGCCAGCGCCGCTCGATTCCACCCCATGACCCGCCTCTCCGCCGATTCTGATGGTCATGTCGTTGGTTATCATTTCTCACCCTCCCATTTATGTTATGCTCCCACCTCTGCGCTGCCTTCAGATTCTCCCCATAAACTGCTTAGCCTGGTAATCCCACTCTCGGCTCTCCAGGTCTACCTCTGTGCCTTTTTCCTCCTTGCAGGCCTGAACGAAAACGTAGCCTCCACCACCTTCGAAGCGGGCACAGCCCTCGCCCTGCTCCTTGACTTCCAGGCCTATTCCATCTGGCCCGAAGAACCCGATGGCCCTTTCCAGAACCTCTGCGGGGGGCAGCTTGCTCTCTTTTCCAAGCCGTATCATTTTTTCAACCTCCTCTCTTTTCCAAAGTGCACCTTTGTGCAGTTCAAGCGATCATGCTTCCAACGCGTTACTCGCTGACTCATTACGTTCCCCAGGAGCTTGTCGGAGAAGACTTCGGAAGTCTGGGAGCATGCCCTCTCCGACAGGCTGCTAGATCAATTTCGGAAAGCATTCACGTACGCGAATTCCTCCAGCGGCAGCCTTTCCGGCCTGGTCATCTCCCTTTCCGCCTGCTTCTCACTGAGAAGAGGGCCTATGGTGTCAGAATGTTTGCCGACGTTCACCAGGGTGATCACTTGCATGTCCTCGGGGATGCCCAGGATTTCCTTGACCGCCTCTTCGTCGTAGCCGGCTACCGGGTGAGCTACCAATCCCAGCTCCGTGGCTCTCAGCATGAGGAAGGCTGTGGCCATACCTGTGTCGAAGAGGTAGTAGTTTCTACCCTTGATGCGACAATCCAGGTCCTCCCGGCTGAACACGGCGATGATCATAGATGCAGCTTGAATCCACTGATTGCCCTTAGATAGAGCGCCATGCAATTCCTTCAGAACCTCAGGATCGTGGACGAAGACAAACCTCCAGGGCTGATTGTTGTTACAGGAAGGAGTCAACTGGGCACTCTCGGCCAGGTCCCTGATCAGTTCTTCGGTTATTTCCACCGGCTCCAACGAGCGGTAGGCCCTCCTTGCTTTGATGGTCTCTTTAACGCTCAACATTATCCTCCTTAAAATCACTTACGCTCTACGCTTTACGCCAACATCCACAAGCTAAACGACATCACTGCCATACCCACGACGATGCCAATGATGCTCAGGTGCTCCTCCTCGTAGGCGCGGGATACGGGCAACAATTCGTCAAGGGAGATAAAGACCATGATCCCCGCCACCGCCGAAAGCAGCCCGCCCAATATGGCCTCATTCAGGAAGGGCAGCAGGACGACCGCCGCCAGCAGTGCCCCCACCGGCTCAGCCACGCCGGAGAGAAACGACCACCAGAAGGCCTTGCTCCGACTACCGGTCGCCGCGTAGACGGGCGCCGAAACGGCCAGTCCCTCTGGGATGTTGTGAATGGCGATGGCGGCGGCGATAGCCATGCCCAGTTGAGGATCGCTCAGCGCGGTGGCAAAAGAGGCCATGCCCTCGGGGAAGTTATGGATGCCCAGGCCGAGGGCCACAAACAGCCCGGCTCTGAGCAGACGACTCTGCAGGGCTGCGTCCTGAGCCCCCCCTCGGTCCCCCCCAACCCTTCGACGGGGCTCAGGGCAGGCTTTGGGAGGGAAGCCAGCCTTTTCTCCCGCTTCGGTGTGGTGGTGTTCGGCCATGTAGTCGTGCGGGATCAATTCGTCAATCAAAAACATGACGGCCATGCCGGCGAAGAAGATCAGGTTGGCCGGCGCGAATCCGATAGCCTCAATCCCCCTGGGCAACAACTCGACAAAGGAGACCAGGATCATCACCCCGCCGGAAAAACCCAGCGTCACCGCCATCAAGCGGGGTCCGGGCTTGCGGACGAACAACGCCAGCAAGCTGCCGATGGTTGTAGATAGCCCGGCCAGGGCTGATAGCAATAGCGCGAACCCAACGTCACATGTCACGTCAACCCCCATCTTTCGCCGAAGGTCTCCCGACCGAGGCGAAAGGCTCCTGGGGCTCGGTCAGGAGACCTCGCCCAACGAAACCCCGGACGGGGCTCTCAGTCTACCAACCCGCCAATTCTCACACGTCAATCCCCAGAAAAAAGCGAAGGACAAAGCCCACCAAGAAACTCAACGCTGCCACACCAAGACTCAGGCCAGCCATCTCCAGAAAACGCCTCTTGAATGGCACATCCTGGGCCACGGAGATGTAGTAGTTGAAAAAGGCGATGATCAAGATCGCAGCAGCCAACGTACAACCCAGACAAACGTAGAAGTTCTCCAGTATCAAATACGGCAGGATAAGAAGAAGCACGGTCACAATGTACGCCCCGCCTGTATAGATCGAAGCTCGCACCGGGTTCTTGACGGTTGCTTCGGATTTTGTGGAGAGATATTCCGATGCTCCCATAGACAAGGCGGCAGCGATGCCGGTAATCGAACCGGTCAGGGCAATCAGCTCCGTGTCTTGAAGCGCCAGGGTGAAACCGGCCAGGGCGCCGGTCAGCTCCACCAGCGCATCGTTCAGACCCAACACGATAGAACCTATGTAACGAAGCCGTTCTTCATCCAGAAGCTCGATCAGAGCGTTCTCGTGTTCGTTCTCATCGCGAACAATGGCCTCGGCTTCCGGGATCGTCTCCCGCAGTTGCTCGTAGCTATCCTGAGCATCCTCCTCGCCTTCCTCCATAAGCTTGATTCCGAAGGTGAAGCCGAAGATCCGGCTGATCAAGTAATACCGCCAGATCTTCAGCTTGTCAGGTTTGACGTCCTGCTGGGTATAGCTTCGCCATGCTCGGTAGTGTCGGAGTTCGTCATCGGCGATCTTCTCCAGAATCCGCCTGTTTTCAGGAGATTTGATCGTGCTGGCCAGCCTCTGGTAGATGTGATGCTCGGCGATCTCGTTTTTCTGGTAAACCAGCAATTGCTCTCGCAACTCCATACTGATGTCCATTTCTCTTTTTCTTCCGACGGTAGATGGGTAAACTGGCAGATTGGGCAGATGCCACCAATCTACCAGTCTACCAGTCTACCGACCACTAATCACTCCCTCAGAACGCAGACGGCTTGCGGCTGGCGGACGAGAGGGGCCAGGCTCTCGGAGATCGAAAGCTCTATCTCCTCCCCGGTGGGGCCAACGAAGCCGATGGTCATGTCCTGCCCCAGCACGATAGAGGCGAATTGACGGCCCGAAGCCAGCAGCACTCCGCCGCTCTCGAGTATCGGCGCCTTGAAGACACCCTCCGTCACCATCGTCTTCACGTGCTCCATCTCGCTGAAGTTCCCCCTGGGGTAGCGGCGGAACAGGAGATTGTAGCGGCTGGACGCTAGAGCCAGGCAGTAGGGGCCGTGAAAGCCCGCTTTGTCGAGGGTGGTCATGGCCTTGATGATGTCCTCGGCGGCCGTGCCGACTTCGTCCCACGGAGAGAGTTCCAGCTCGTTCGCGCCCTCTACCGTCAACAGGCCAGGCATGGGCGGCGTTCCATTGAAGACCAAACCATCTTCTAAGCGCGCACACTCGATAGCGGCCTCCGCCACGGCGCTGGTGTCGAGCGCTATCCCCTCTCGTTCGTAACTGGCCAGATCCCGCACGCCGAGGGCAAACGTCTTCTGGATCAGCAAAACGGGAAGGAACTCGCTGACGACCAAGCCCGATTCTATTTCGACATCCCGCAAGGGCACTACTTTCAACCCCAGGCCAAAGGGTCCCTCGATGTGCAGCAGGCGGCGACCCACCAGTCGGCTTTTGGCCGCCTCCATCATCGCGGCGTCCAACACCTCCCACGTTTCTGACCCAAAGGGTGCATCCTCTCGAACTAAGTACTTGTTCGCCATGTAACTTCCTCCTTATTCTTTGTCGAGAAACCAGGTTTTTCCACTTCACAGTGCTTTCCGGAGTGTCGGAAGCGTCCGCAATTGCGCGCGTTTTGGGGACAAAGGTTTCCAAAAACCTGGTTTCTGGCTGCTCACTCCTTCAACGACCCGATAGTGACCTCCTCACCGCCGGCCTCCTCGGTTCCGCCGAGCTCGGCGGCCATTTCGTCCACCTCCTGAACGCCTTCCGCCAGGAATTTGTCCTCGTCGCCGGTCAGGATTTGGAGCAGGCGAGCGAATTCACCGGCGTGAACTCGCTCTTCGTTGGCGATGTCAATAAGCACCTCCTTGGCCAGGGGATGGTCGGCGGCGTCGGCGTGGGACATGTAGAGGTGGACCGCCTCGTGCTCGGCGGCCAGGTCCAGACGGATCGCCCGGACCAGCTCCTCGGTAGTGAGTTTGCGATCCGGCACCTTTCCACTGAATGGGTTGAGAAACTCAGGCATTTTCCTACCTCCTTTTATTTTTTCTTCGTTCGGACCGATTTTCCAATTTCTAAATCAGCCCAATCTCCTTGCTGCTCTCCCACAGCCCGTGGATGTTGCAATAGGCCAGGGCGTGCAGCGTGCCGGGCTTGCTGACCTTCAGCGACGCGATCACCGCGTGGTGGGTGTAAACGGGGCCCTGGTTCGGGCCAGCCACGGCCTCGCCATGAGCATTGAACTCGAAGTGGCCCACATCATAAGTGAACTTCTCACCCTCCGGGTGGAAGTAGAGGGTGATCCACCTGATGTGATGCTCGGTGGTGTTGGGATGGGCGATCTCCTTCCCCAGGCCGACCTTCACCTCGAACACCTCGCCCGCCTTCACCTGGTCCGGACACTCGATGACCGGCACGTGCTTCTCTTTCTTCCAGTCAGCTTTCTGGATGCGCTCGCCTAACTCTGTCATGATACTCACCTCCTGCTATTGTATTGATGAAATAGGCTCTGCACTGCAACCACGATTTGTGTGCTTTGCGTCTATCACCTCCATTCCAGTAACGCAATGACTTCAGTACACCCCAATTGGGGTGGCGGCGGATTTGGCAATCCGCCGCGAGCAATTGTGATCTGCTGAACTCGATTATATCATCAATTGTTGCAATTATACCAGAAAGAAGCAAGACGGTCAAACAGAGGCGCCGCATCAGATCCTCCCCCATGGTTTTTTAAGTCGTAGCACCCATCGCCAGGGGACACCGCTTGACCACCAAGAGGGTGAGGTCGTCCGACTGTGGGGCGTTGCCGGCGAAGGCGTTTACGGCATCTACCACCGCCGAAAGGATCTGCTGCGCGCTAGCGTCCGGGGTGGCCGCCACGGCCGCCCGCAGCCGCTCCTGGCCGAACTGCTGGCCATCGCCGTCCATCGCCTCGGTCACGCCGTCGGTATGGAAGACCAAAATGTCACCTGGAGCCACGTCAATCTCCCGCTCCTCCAGTTCGACGTCTTCGAAAACGCCCAGGATGATACCCCGCGCCGCCAGTTCCTGGATCTCGCCTGAGCTGCTCTTCAGCCACAGTGGCCTACTGTGACCAGCATTGGCATAGGTCAACATACCAGTGTGGATGTCCAGCGTAGCATAAACGGCGGACACGAAGAGATCCGTCCGGCTATGTTTCAGTATCAGCTCGTTGGCCAGGCCCAGCGCAGCCGATGGTCTGCGGCCGTCGGCCGCGGCGGTACGAACCATCGTGCGGCTGAGGGCCATCATCAGGGCCGCAGGCACCCCCTTGTCGGCCACGTCGGCGATGACCAGTCCCAGTCGCCCAGGCTCGTCGGGCAGCTCGAGGAAGTCGTAGAAGTCGCCCCCCACCTGGCGGGCTGCCTGATAGACCACGGCGAACTCCCAGCCTGGCACGACCGGGCAATCCTTCGGCAACAAGCCAAGCTGAATCTGCCGACCGACCTCCAATTCCTTCTCCAGCCGCTGGCGCTCGATCTCCTCCCGATGCAACCGTGCCTTCTCGATAGCGATGGCGGCCTGGTTGGCCATCAGACGCAGGAAGCGCACCTCGTCCTCATTCAGCAGCCGTGGCTGCCGCGTGTCCATCATCAGCACGCCGATGGAGCGATCATCAACGACCAGAGGGACCACTGCGTGCCCCCGGAAGCCCTCCGCTAAAACCCAATCCGCGCCCCAGGTGCCCGGATCGCTGGCCTCAATGTCCTCCACCAGCAGGGGTTGTTGCGTGCGCATCACCAAGCCGGGGCCGTTGTGCTCGTCAGTGATCATCTGGCGCTGGTTGGCCACAGGGTCGAAGTGCCAACCGCTAGCGGCGCTGAACACCAGGTGGCCAGGGTCCTCACCAGGGAGCAGGATCGCGCAAGCGTCGGCCTGTAGCAAGCGACGCGCCTCCTCGACCACGTAGCCCACCACGTCATCCAGATCCAGACGGCTCAGCAACTGGTTGGACAGGTCGAGCAGCGCTGCCTGCTCGTGGATGCGCTGCTCCTTCAGCAAGTCGAAGAGGCGTGCCCGCTCCAGAGCGATGCCCATCTGGTTGCCGACGTTGGTCAGCAGCGCCAGGGCCCGTGGGCTGAAAGAGGCCCAGTCTGGCCCGGCCACGTTGAGGATGCCCAGGACACGATCGCCAGAACGCAAGGGCACCGAAGCGTGCACCGCCAGCCCACGACGATCACCGCCCGCGCCACCAAGGCGGCTACAACGGACTTCGTTGTACGCCTCAGTCAGGCGCCCCTGGTCGCAAAGACTCTGGCATTTGCAGCCTCCCGACCATACGCCAGTGTCAGCCAGCGCGGGTGGCAGGTTGTGGTGCGCCGCCAGCACGTAGTCTCCATCCTCCCTGCCATCCTGGGTCGTCGCGGCCTTCACAAAGACCCATCCGGTCTCCAGCCCCATCAGTTCGACCAGCCGGGCCAGGGCAGAGTCGAGCGCGCTACGGACATCCACCGCCCGATTCAGCGTTTCAACGATTTGGTTGAGGGTGGTCAGGTCTTCTATCATGCCTGCCCTCTCTTTGTCTTATCCACCGTCAGGCAACGGTGTCATCCAGCAGCCTCTTCACCTTCCACCTCGGGCTTGGGGGCCGGCGCCCCCGCCTCCATGGGAGTGAAGCTGCAATAGCCCAACTCATCGAATTGCTGCCTGATGTCCTGCCATTCATCCTCGGCCAGAATCCTCAAAGACAATGTTCGTTGTGTGGTGCTCGGGGTCAATCAAAATCGCTCGCGCGGGCGCGGCCTCCCCGCCTGCGATCTTGAGGGGCAGGCACACAAACTGGTACACGCCTGGGGCAATATCACTCAGATTCAACCCCTCCACGGCGACAACGCCAGCGCGGAGCAGAATCTGGTGCGTGGGCACAGGCTCGTCAAAGGGTCCGACCGACAGGTAATCCACTCCCACCAGCCGGACGCCGTGCTCCACCAGCCAGCGCGCGCCATCCTCTGTAATGGCGACAAAGTCCTTGTCAAACTCCTGCTCGCCGCGAGCCCAATGGTCGGAGTTGCGAGTGCGGAAGAGCACACGTTCGGTGCCGGGCGGAATCGCCAGCCCTCCCAGCAAGTCTGCCGAGAGAGCATCGGCTTCCAGAGCCTGGACGACCAGGGCCGGCCCGACCAGCACGTCCAAATCCAGGGCGTCCACGCTCAATCCACCTGAGACGAAATGAGCAGGCGCATCCACGTGGGTGCCGGTATGCGCGCCCATGTCCAAGCGAGTGACGGTTGCCGTATCGCCTTTGTCCAGGTGATAGGGTTGGGTGATCTTCACCCCTGGATCGCCAGGCCAGATGATGAGCGACTCGGAAATCGGAAGTGAGATGTCATAAATTGGCATGTCAAACCTCCCGAGGAGTTCTTGTCTTGAGCCGGTGACGGGCATTACTCAGAGCTTTTCGAACGACAGGGATCCGCACTACGAGCAACAAAGCCACCACTGCACCGTAACGCAGAGGCTCGCGGATGTCTTTGACCAGCCACATGAAATGCACAATGGCCAGCATGCCCGCCAGATAGGCCAGCCGGTGCAGCCGCTTCCAGTTCTTGCCCAGTCGTCTCTGCCAACCCTGGGTAGAGGTTATCGCCAGCAGTAGCAATAGCAGGCCAGCGACGAATCCCACCAACACATAGCGCTGGTCCAAGATGTCCTGCCTGATCAGATCGAGGTCAAATCCGTAATCGAGCCCAACGAAGGTCGAAAAGTGCAGGCCGGCATACATAAAGGCGTAAAGCCCCAGAGGACGACGTAAACGTTGCACTTGCTTGAACCCAAGGATCGTATGGATGGGCGTGCAAGCCAGCGACAGGATCAGCAGGATTAAGGCTGCCCTGCCCGTGCGGCTCGTGATTTCCTTGACCGGGTCAATGAGAAACAAACCCTGCCAGTAATCCCAGATCAGCCACGCCAGCGGCAACAGCGCCGCAACGTGGACCAGGATTTGCAGCCAGTCCGCCTTGAGCTTGCGCATTAGTACCATTCTTTCAGGTCCAGGCCCGAGTAAAGGTGAGCCACTTCCTCAGCGTAGCCATTGAAGAGGAGGGTCGGGCGACGCTTGGTCTCGCCGATCCTGCGCTCTGTGGCCTGAGACCAGCGCGGGTGGGGTACGTCGGGGTTCACGTTGGCAAAGAAGCCATATTCGTGGGGCGCAGCGGCCCTCCACAGGGAAACGGGCATCTCTTCCACCAGGTCAATCTTCACGATGGACTTGATGCTCTTGAACCCATATTTCCAGGGAACCACCAGACGCACCGGCGCGCCGTTCTGCGGCAGCAGAGATTTGCCATAAAGACCTGTCGCCAGTATGGTGAGGTCGTGCATCGCCTCATCCACGCGCAATCCCTCGACATAGGGCCAGCTATACCCGCCGCGTTGTTGGCCGGGCATCTGCTCCGGATCGTAGAGGGTTTCGAAGCGCACGTATTTGGCGTTTGACATTGGCTCGACCTCTTGGAGCAGTTTGGCCAGGGGAAAGCCCACCCAAGGGATGACCATGGACCAGGCTTCCACGCATCGCATGCGATAGATGCGCTCTTCCTGGCCGAACTTATGTAGATCGTCTATATCAAAGGTCTTTGGATTATGTACCAGCCCCCCTGCCTCCACTGTCCAGGGAGATGTCCTGAAATCCTGTGCCAGGCGCGCTACACCTTCTTTGCTGGTGGTGAATTCGTAGTAGTTGGTATAGTTGGTGATCGCCTGGAAGGACGTGAGTTGATCCTTCAACTCATCAGTGCCGGCAGTTGGGGTAAGAGACACCGGGCCAGTTAGGCTGGGCTCGGCAGGTGGCAGGGTTGGCGAAGGCTCCTGCCGCTCGCAAGCACTGAGAACCAAAGAGCTTGCTGCCAGAACGCCAATGCCTACCATGAACTTGCGCCGGGATAGATAAATGTGTTCCGGGGTAATCTCGGATGGATCGATCTTGACCACGCTGATTCCTCCCTTCAATTTCAAATAGCCACCCGAGGGTCCAGCCATCAGGCCCCTCCCTGGCGGTGTTGATCAGGAACCAACGCTTGCCTTTGTAGTGCAAGACAGCGCGGCGTTCCGGCTCGTAATAGGCCGAGTCACCCACCTGGCGCTCGGCTTCGTTACGGGCTATTCGAGTAGCGCCCGCAGCGCGGCCGGGTCGGCGACCGGGGAACGACAGGCAAAGTCAACGCAGACGTAGGCCGTGGCGCGCCCCTCGATCTGGCTGCGTCCCTGCAACAGGGGGACGACGGACACCTCAGAATCGGGAGCGCCCAGCGCCAGGATCTGGTGGGGGTGATAGCCAGTGGTGCAAACATCGAGCAGGGCGCGGGTGTCGGCTGCCTCAGGATCTCCCACGATGGCTACCTCGTGGGGATGCGACAGCTCGTAATCCAACGCTATCAACCATTGGCCAAAGCCCAGCGGATATTGTGCCAGCAGTGGCTGCACCCGAACGAGGCTGCGATGGGCCAGTTCGGCGTAGCGCGGGTCGGCGGCCAGCCCCGCCAGGCGCAACAGCCCAAAAGCGGCCATGGCGTTGCCGGAGGGAACGGCGTTGTCCTGCAGCTCCCTGGGACGGGTGATCAGCGCCTCGTGGTCATCACTGGTGTCGAAAAAGCCACCATCGGGCGCGCTGAAGTGCTCGATCGTCACCTCGGCCAGCTCACGGGCGGCCAGGTACCGGCGCGGCTCGAAGGTGGTCTGGTACAGCTCCAGCAGCCCGACGACGAGGTGGGCGTAGTCTTCCAGGTAGCCGTTGATTTTGGCCTCGCCCGCTTTCCACGTGTGGTACAGGCGGCCATCAGGTGTCCTGAGCTCGCTCAGGAGAAAGTCGGCATTGCGTTCGGCGACCTGGCGATAGACTTCCGCCCTCACCCCCCCAGCCCCCCTCTCCCAATCCTGGGAGAGGGGGGAAGTAGACTCCCCTCCCCCACTTCCCCCCCAGAGTTGGGGGGGACCGAGGGGGGGCGGGGAGGGGCTGGGAGAGGGGGAGAGCACCCGCGCGGCCTCGGCGAAGGCAGCCAACATCAAACCGTTCCAGGAGGCCAGGACCTTCTCGTCGCGCCCTGGATGCACCTGCTGCTCGCGGGCCGCAAACAGCTTGCGCCGCGCGCCTGCCAGTTCTGTCCGCTGGCTTATGTGGCCGACGAATTCCAGGATATTCTTGCCTTCGAAACCATGTGCTGAACCTGTCGAAGCATTACCGCGTTTGGTGACACCGTAGGCAGCCATGAACCCCTCAGCTTCCTGGCCCAACAGGTCGCGGATTTCAGACGGGGTCCAGACGAAGAACTTCCCCTCCTCGCCCTCGCTGTCGGCGTCCTGGGTACTGTAAAACCCGCCTTCTGGATCGGTCATCTCTCGTAACACGTAGTCGAGGGTCTCCTCGGCGATAGTGCGGTAGAACCGCTCGCCGGTCACCTGCCAGGCGTGCAGATAGACGCGGGCCAATTGTGCGTTATCGTACAGCATCTTCTCAAAGTGCGGAACCAACCAGTGGTCGTCAACGGAGTAGCGATGAAACCCACCGCCGAGTTGGTCGTACATGCCTCCACGAGCCATTGCCTCCAGAGTCTGGGTCACCATTTGCAGCGCCAAGGGATCACCTGTGCTGTGGTGATAGAGAAGCAGGAACTCAAGGGCCATCGGTTGGGGGAACTTCGGCGCGTCGCCCCACCCGCCGTGCGTCCTGTCAAAGCGCTGCCAGAGGTTCTCGAAGGCAGTGTTTAACGTTTCAGGGTTCAAGGTTTCGGGTTTCGAGTTTTCGCTGATGGCGCTTTGCTGTTCGATGACTGCCACCAGGCGCTGACCACTTTCGACGAGTTCCTGCCGCCGATTCTGCCAGGCATCGGCCACGGCCCGCAGCACGTCGGTGAAGGCGGGCATCCCGTAGCGAGGCTTGGGCGGGAAGTAGGTGCCTCCGTAAAAAGGCTGGCCTTCGGGCGTGAGGAACACCGACATGGGCCAGCCGCCGCGGCCGGTCATGGCCTGCACCGCGCTCATGTAGATGCGGTCCAGGTCGGGCCGCTCCTCGCGGTCCACCTTGACGCTGACGAAATGCTCGTTCAGCACCGCCGCCACCCCCTCGTCCTCGAAGGATTCATGGGCCATCACGTGGCACCAGTGGCAGGCAGAGTAGCCAACGCTGAGGAAGATGGGCTTGTCCTCGGCTTTTGCTTTTTGCAGCGCCTCCTCGCCCCAGGGATACCAATCAACGGGATTGTCGGCGTGCTGGAGCAGGTAAGGGCTGGCTTCGTTTGCTAAGCGATTGGACATCATCCATCCTTTATCAAGAGAATGTTGGCTCCTCTATCACCAAAAAACGACTGTCCCCATTATATCATCAGGACAGTCGTCTGTCTATGACAAAAGTCACTTCCTCAGTTCCCCGGTGGGCGCGATCGGTCGAGCAGCCGGTCGGCCAGAGGGATGATGAAACCCTGAAGTTCGGGGAGCGTGAGCGGGGGAGTGGTAGCCGGCAAGTGACGGAGGTTGCGAACCTGCAGCAGTGTCCCAGCCATAAAAAAGGGTTGCAAGCCAAGATCCTTTTCCTGAGCCTTCGCCAGCAAGTCGTCGAAATCGTACCCAGCATGTAGGATGAAGTACAGGTCTACAAAGTCCTTGGGCTCGGTGCGCCCCAGGATAGCAGTGAGCTTGTTGGCTCCAATGTTCTCCATGCTGTCTACGACAATGTCCCCCATCTTGATGTGCTCGCCGTACTGGGGGCCAAAGTCCCGCACCAGGTCTATCTGCAGGGATTCTCCGGCTTCGGGTTCGAGGAGAAACTGGCGAAAGTGTTCAGTCCGTCGTGCCCGACCGATACGACACCCCAGGTCGGCGGCCAACTGGGGGATCAGCACGTCGGTCTCCCGCAGAGCCAAATCGTCCAGCGTGAACAGGTCCAGGTCCACGCTCAGACGATGATGCAAGTGGTAGGCGGCCAAAGCCGTGCCGCCGGTCAGGAAGAAGAGTTGACCAGTATCGGTGGCGAAGAAGCGCGTGAGGAAGGCCGCCTGCAGAGTTGTGAGCCATCCTTCGACGGGTTCAGGACACTGTTGGTTAGCCATGTCGCATCCACCTGTCCAGGGCATAGGCCCACAGTTCCCGATCCTGCCGCCACCGAAAGTGAAGCTTGGCGAAATTATCGCGGATATCCGCCAGCGTCAGGTAGCGCCAGATGTCATCCCATTTGGCATACTCCAGGATGCGGCTGATAATCCAGGCCTTCTCGGACGGGATGCCGTCACGCAGGATGCGGCGAATTTCCTCATCGGTGATCTCGTAGTCCCAGAAAAAGTAGGGACGTTGGCCGGGCTGTGTTAAGCGATCCATTTTGCTCACCTGTCTACATATTCGCCCATCCCAATTCTACACCTTTGCTGAGGAAAGTCAAATCAACAGCGCGGATTCATTCGCAGGCTCTAAATATAACCCCATTAAACTACTCGCTCCGCTCCGCCGTTTTCAGGTAGCGTATGTCCCTGAACAGCTTGACCTGGGCGCGGACGTTGTTCTTCAAGAGATTGCCGGAGATGTGCATCAGCGTGTCGCCGTAGTCGGAGTCTATTCCCATGGTAGCCAGGCAAGGATAGTGATGGTGCAGCAGGCCGGCCTCCTGCTCGGCATCGTCGGCCGAGACGCCCACCAACCTCTCGGCCACGTAGCATGCGCAGCCGCAGACGGAGTCGCGCAGCACCTCGGCCGAGGTGATGAGGCGCGATTCGGGGTCTACGGTGATGCGCAAGTTCGGCTGGCCAAAGTGGCGCGCAAACTCAGCGATGAGAGGACTATCGTATTCGAGCCGCTGGCGGCGGGCAAGGCTGTAATGGGTCTCGGTCAGCGAGCACAGGGGCTTGGGCGTCGCGCACACCACGCCCATGTCCTGGAGCCAGCCCCTCAACTGCCGGGCCAGTCCGCGCGGCAGCCAGACCTCGCTATCCACCGCCGCGACCACCGCCTGGGCGCCGGTCATCCGCGCGATGCCGGGGAGCAGTTCCGCCACGCCGGGGTGCTCGCCAAAGGACAGGATCAGGTCGGCTGACGGGAGTTCGTCTGGGAGGTAATCCTCCGGGTAGTCTATCACCGGCGGTAGCACAGACGGCGCCTTCCAGACCTCGACTTCCCAGTCCATGGGGCCGTGGGCGCGGATGTTGTCCACGTGCCGCTGTCCATACTCGCCTGAGATGACGGCCAGGATGCGCATATCCCTCTCTCCTCACACTTCTCATCAAAAAACGGCTGCCTTATTATATCATCAAGGCAGCCGTCCGTCTATGACAAAAGTCATTTATGAGAAAACTCTCATAAAGATTTCACCGCCCTCTAATGTAAATGGGGTATGATAAGGTTAGAACAACGGAACCCAAAGCTCCGTCGTTCGAGACCACGAGAGAAAGGAGGTGACAAAACATGAGAAAGTGGCTAATCGGTGGCGGAATCCTCGGCGTGCTGGTGGCAGCCCTGCTGGTGGGCAGTGTCGCGATGACCGCCTTCGCCCAGGATCCAACACCCCAGGCCCAGACCGAAGAGCAGGCCGACACCGGCCCGAACGAGCAGCTCCCCAGCTACGACTCCTCGATCCGTGTAGACGACGCCCAGTACGAGGGCGTGAGCGAGGCGGATGAGGCGGCAGCGCTGGCTGACTCGGCTACCATCACACCGGAACAGGCCAAGACAGCGGCTCTGGACGCCAACCCCGGCGCGACCGTCGTCAAGGTGGAACTGGACAACGAGAACGGCGCGCTGGTCTACAGCGTCGAACTAAGCAATGGCCTGGATGTGAAGGTAGACGCTGGCAACGGTGACATCCTGAGCACTGAGCAGGCGGACGCGGACGAGGCGGCTGGCGACCAGGACAACGTCCAGGAGGAGGTCGAGAGCCAGGCCGACAGTGTAGATGGAGCGGCTGATGATCAGGACAACGTTCAGGACGAGTTTGAGAGCCAGGCCGACGATGCACTGGAGACGCCCCACGCCGAAGACGCACCGGGGCAATAAGCTCGGTTGACTGGCGCAACAATTGCATTGGAGTATCCTGAGGCCGGCTGGATGCCGGCCTCAGGATTGTAGAGGTTACAGGAGGCAACCCATGAATTTGAATCGACGCAGCCTTGCCGTGGCGACGCTCATCCTGACACTGGCGCTCGCCGCGTGCGGGGGCAAACCGGCAACGAACGATACCCCTCAGCCAACACGACCTGTCGTGAATAACAACGAGGGCGGCAGTGAAGAGGGCGGCGTGGAAGCGGCACTCGTTACCTACTCCGATGCCGCACAGGGCTTCGCCATCGGCTATCCCAGCCCGTGGACCCGGGATAACTCCGTCACCCATGGCGTCAAATTCGTCGGCGGCGACGACAGCCTCACCCTGGAGTTCGTGACCCCGCCCGTGGGGATGGATGCCATGACCTACGCTCAGAACGATGTGGCCGCAGTGGCCACAGCCTTCCCCGGCTTCAAGCAGCTCAGCCTCGCCGCTTCCACTGAAGTGAAGGACGCCATCATCCTCGGCTTTGAAGCGACCGGTACTTCGGCCGTGACCGGCAAAACGTACACGGCACACGACGAGCGCTATTACATGCCGCTAGCCGATGGCCACCTCGCCATTCTCACGGTAGCGGGGCCCAGCAGCCACTACGACCGTGAAGGTGTGCGCGACATCGCCTTGACTTTCAAGGTGACCAGGTAACTCAGTTGCGAAGAACACACAGTTCCTTCGTGTTCTGTCGTGTTCTTCGCGGAAACGGTAATGACATGGACACTCTTCTTGTACAAGACCTATATAAGATTTACAAAGAGGGTGACGTCGAGACTGTCGCCCTACGCGGCGCGTCGCTCGCGGTGCAGGCCGGCGAGTTCGTGGCCATCACCGGGCGCTCCGGGGCGGGCAAGAGCACCCTACTCAACCTGGTCGGCGGGCTGGCTCTGCCCAGCGCAGGCCGCGTCGTGATCCACGGGACCGACATCGCCCGCCTCAGTGAGCAAGACCGCGCTGTCTTCCGCCGCGATCACATCGGCATCGTCTTCCAAACCGACAACCTGATTCCGTTCCTCACGGCACAGGAGAATATCGCCCTGCCGTTGCAGTTGTCCGGGCACACACAACCGGCCGTCCGCGCCCGTCAACTGCTGGCGGAAGTGGACCTGGCCGGGCGCGCCAACCACACGCCGGCACAGCTCTCCGGTGGCGAACGGCAGCGCGTGGCGATTGCGATCGCGCTGGCCAATGAGCCGCAACTCCTGCTGGCCGACGAGTTGACCGGCGAGCTGGACTCGGCCACCGCTGACAGAGTGATGGAACTGATCGGTGCATTGAACGCCAGCCGTGGGCTGACGCTCATCGTAGTGACGCACAACAAAGCCGTGACCGCCCGCGCCGGACGGCAGGTCAGAATCGCTGACGGGCAGCTCTTCGAAAGCGAGTCCGCCTATGCCTGAGCCGGTTTTGCAGACCATCGAGTTGAAGCGCGAATATCGTGTAGGCCGCGCTACCGTGACCGCCCTCGGCGGAGTGGACATCTCCGTGGAGCGGGGTGAGTTCGTCGCCATCATGGGGCCCAGCGGCTGCGGCAAGTCCACCCTGCTCAATCTGCTCGGCGGCCTCGACCGACCCACAGCCGGCCAGGTGCTCCTCAATGGGCGCGACCTGGCGGGCTTTGGCGAAGAACCGTTGGCCGCGCTACGCCGTGAGAAGTTGGGCTTCATCTTTCAGCGCCACGACCTCTTTCCCGTACTGACCGCGCGCGAGAACGTCGAGTTTCCCCTGCTGTTGAACGCCGCACCGCGCGCCGCACGCCGCGCCCGCGCCGAAGAACTGCTCGCCCTCGTCGGGCTGGCCGACCAGGCCGAGCACTTGCCCGACGAACTCTCGGGCGGACAGCAGCAACGCGTGGGCATCGCCCGCGCGCTGGCGAACGGCCCGCTCATCCTGCTGGCCGACGAGCCGACCGGCAACCTCGACAGCGCCACCGCCGCCGAAGTGATGGACGTCCTCACCGCGCTGGTGCGACAGCAGGGACTAACGCTGGTGATGGTCACCCACGATCCTGAGGTCGCCGCCCGCGCCGGCCGGATCTTGCAGTTGAAGGACGGCCACCTCGTGGCCGGGAACGGAGGTGCACGTTGATACTCACTTATGCCTGGCGCCTGGTGACGCGCAACCCGCGTCGCAGCGGGACGTATCTCTTCGGCCTTGCGCTGGCCGTGGGGCTGTTCGCCGGCATCCTGTTCTTCGTGGATGCAACCGCCCGGCAGATGACTGCCGTCGCGCTCGCGCCGGTCAGGCTGGACATCGTGGCGCACGCCACCACGCCTGACGTGGACGTGGCCCAGGTAGCAGCGACGCTCTCGACACAGCGCGGCTTCGTCGCCGCCGAACCCGTCGCGGTCGCCGACTTTGCCACGGCCATGAAGGTGGGCGGAACGCAGCCCTCGCCGGCCGGACGCATGTTCGCTATCGCCCCATCATATTGGCAGGCCTTCGACCTCCTGCAAGTGAACGCAGGCCGCTTCACTGCCTCCGGAGTGGCAGTGAGCGAAGCCATGGCGATTGCCCAAAACTTGAAGGTGGGTGACGCGCTCCAACTCACCTTTACGGGCCTGGAGCAACCCGTCACGCTGACCGTGACCGGCATCGTCAACATGGGCAACGCCGACGCGCTGTTCACCACGGCCACCGAAGCCGAGAACGCCGTCGTCGCCGACGTCGTGTTCGTGGACCTCGACTGGTTCCACACCCACTTGCAGGCCCCGTTGGCCGCGCTCGTCGCCAATCCGCCAGCCTCACTCGCCCCCGGCGCGATCATTCTCGACCCGCAGGTACACGTCGAGATTGACCGCGCCCAGTTGCTCGCCGACCCGGCGCGGGCGGTGCTGCAAACGGACGCCCTGCGCCGCCAGGTAGAACGGTTGTTTCCCGGCCAGCTCAAAGCCGTGAACAACCTGTCTGGCGCGTTCAAAGTCGCCCAAGCCGACGTGCTCTCGGCCAAGATTCTGTTCATCTTCCTCGGCCTGCCCGGCGTGGCGCTGGCCGCCTATCTTTCCAGGTTTGCGGCGGAACTGTTCGCCGAAGCGCAGCGGCGCGAGATTGGCCTGTTGCGCACACGCGGCGCAACGCCCGGCCAGATCACGGCCATCGTCGCCGCCTCCTCGGTCTTGCTCGCCGTGGGTGGGTCGGCACTGGGGCTGGCCTTTGGCATCCTCAGCCTGCTCGTCAGCGGGGGAACGCAGGCGGCGAGTTGGCTCAACCCGTTCGCACCCGGCTTCAATTGGGGATCGTTCGGCCAGTCGGCCGGCGTTGCCTTCCTCGCTGGGCTGGTGCTCACGTTTCTGGCCGCCTTCCTGCCCACCTTTGGCGCACTGCGGCGCGAAATCGTGCAGGAACGCCGCACGGTGCGCCGCGTGGAGGCCGCACCGTTTTGGAAGCGGGCCTACCTCGACGTGATCCTGCTCGGCGCCGCTGGCGTCGTCCTTATCGTCACCCAACTGAACGGCGGCTTCAAGCCCTCCGGCAGCGAAGGCACGGCCATTTCACTGTCGTTTTACATTTTCCTCGCGCCGTTCTTCGCCTGGATCGGGTTGACGCTGCTCACGCTGCGCCTGGTCGAGGGTGGGCTGGCCGCTACTGCGCGACCGCTCGCGGCCCTCTTCAGCCGGGTGTTCGGCGACATCGGGGAAGTGGCCGGCAAATCGGTCGCCCGCCGCGCCGCGCGGGTGAGCGCGGCTACGACCGTCATCGCGCTGACGCTCTCGTTCGGCGTGAGCCTGGCGCTCTTCCAGCAAACGTACGCCCGCGAGAAGCAGCTCGACGCGCAGTACGTCGTGGGCGCGGACATCCGCTTCACGCCCGCGCTCAACACGCCACAAGGGCCGGCCCTGGCCGCGCAACTGCAGATCCCCGGCGTCACGGGCGTGACTGCGGTCGCCCGCGACACGCAGGCCCTCGTCGGCCTGGAGAAGAACACGGTGTATGGCATTGACGTGGCCTCGTTCCGGCAGGTGGCCTACCTGCCCGACAGCTTCTTCGTGGACGGCGCGGCCCAACGCACGGTTGACGCGCTGACCAACCGCACGACGAACTATGCCCCCGGCTCAGCCCGTCAGACGCTCGACGCGCTGGCGAACACCCCCAACGGCGTCATCATCTCGGTCGAACAGGCCGAAAAGTACGCCATCTTCATCGGCGATCCGGTGCTGCTGCGCCTGTACGACCGCAACACCCAGACGTACACCGACGTGAGGGCGCAGGCCGTGGGGCTGTTCATCTACTTCCCGACCTCGGCGCAGGATTCGGACTTTATTCTCAACCGCGACTTTATGACCACAAGTTCGGGCAACCCGGCTATGGATTACTTTCTGCTGAAAACCGATGGGCAGCCGGGCAGCGTGGCGCGGGTATCCGACGCACTGGCGGCCCAATACCGGGACGTCTTCCCGGTGCGGATTCAGAACACCGAGACGGTGATCAAAATCGAGGAGAGTTCGCTGACCGCGCTGAACCTGGGCGGGCTGGGCGCGATGGAGCGCCTGTACACGCTGCTCGTCGCTTCAGTGGGCCTGGCCATCTTCCTGCTGGCGATGATCAACGAGCGCCAGCGCGAGTTCGGCGCGATGCGCGCGCTGGGCGCGAACCTGCGCCAGTTGCGGCGCTTCCTGTTCGCCGAGGCGGCCACGATTGGCGCTTTGAGCCTGGTCATCGGCGCGGGAGTGGGCGTGGCGCTGACGCGCTTGCTGGTGATGCTGCTGGCGGTGGTGTTCACCATCCCGGCCCAAGGACTGGCCTGGCCGGGGCTGGAACTGCTGGCGCTGGCCGGGCTCGTGGTCGCCGGGATGCTGGCAAGCACTTTCATCAGCGCCCGCCGACTGGCGACGTTGAAAGTGGTGGAGGCGCTGCGGGAGCTATAACCCCTCCGCTCCGAAACCAAGGTCATCCTGGGTGTGACCTGTGTCGTGGTCTCCGACACGGTCACGGTGGATGGGACGCTGGTCGAGCACAAGTACTACGCCAGGGGAATCGGTTTCATAATTGAGCGGTCTTTGGGACCTTGACTTGTCTTGTTTCTGAGTGTATACTTGAACAGAGGTAAACGCGGATATGGAGAGAACGGACCCCATGGACAGGCCAGCGGTCTCCGCCCTGGCTCCGCGGCCCAGGGTGATGACCCGGCTACCGGGACTGGCGCTGGCCGCGGTGCTCGTCTGCGCCTTTGGCGTACTGACGGGCGACGTGTGGGCCGGCGAAGGATTCGCCCTTGACCGAGTGGTGATGGGTGCCCTGCATGGCCTGGCGTCGCCCTGGCTGACGGCGGCCATGAGGGTGGTCACGGCCAGCGCCTCCGGCCTGGTGACAGGCGGGCTGGCGCTGGGGCTGGGCCTCCGCTGGTGGCGGCAAGTCAGGCAGCGAGCGGAGGCCGTCACTCTGCTGGTTACTCTGGCAGGCAGCGCGGGCTTGGGACAAGGGCTCAAGCTCCTCTTTGCCCGGCCCCGCCCTCAGTTGTTCCCCTGGCTGACCGCGGCCAGGGGCTGGAGCTTTCCCAGCGGCCACACCCTGACGGCCACGGTTCTGGGTGGCCTGCTGGCCTGGCTGATGGGGCAGCGACTGAGCGGCTGGCGGCAGGTCGCCCTGTGGGTCGGCGCCGGGCTGTGGGTTGTCCTGGTCGGCTTGAGTCGGGTCTACCTGGGCGTCCACTATCCCAGCGACGTGCTGGCCTCCCTGGCCGTGGGTGGCCTCTGCCTGCTGGTCGCACTGTACGTGTCTTGAGCGAACGTTTCTCAACCAGCGACGGGGCGCATATATGAGTTGGGGGAGCGTGAGGAAAAGAGTGAATCTAGCGCCGGCCGAGTAGGAGCGGAGCGACGTATCCTTGGGTTGAGCCTGTCGAAACCAGGCCAAGCGGGTCGCCCAAGAGCCGCTCGCTCGGTTTCGATACGCTTCGCTACTCAACCGGCACTCGCTCCCCCAAGATTTACACACGCCCCCAGCGACGTGAAGAGGTATTGGCAATGCGCATCCTGGTGGTGGAAGATGAACGGCGGATCACTGCCTTTATCAAGCGCGGTTTGGAAGAAGAGCGCTACGCGGTGGACGTGGCCTACGACGGCGAGGAAGCCCTGGACTGGGCGGCCGTGGTGGACTATGACCTGATCGTGCTGGACGTGCTGCTGCCCAAGAAGGATGGCATCGAGGTGTGTCGCGAGCTACGAGCCCAGGGCAACAAAGTGCCCATCCTGATGCTCACCGCCCGGGACGCCATTGAGGACCGGGTGCAGGGGCTGGACAGCGGGGCCGACGACTATCTGGTCAAGCCCTTTGCCTTCCAGGAATTGCTGGCCCGGATACGTGCCCTGTTGCGGCGCAGCGGTGAGATCAAAACCACTCGCCTGCAGGTAGGCGACCTGCTGCTGGATACCCTCACGCACCGGGCCACCCGGGGAGGGCAGGTCATCGAACTGACGGCCCGCGAGTATGCCCTGTTGGAGTTGCTCATGCGCCACCCGGGCCAGGTGCTCAGCCGCACTCAGATCGCCGAACACGTGTGGAATTACGACTTTTTCACCACCTCCAACGTGGTGGACGTGTACATCCGCTACCTGCGCCGCAAGATAGACAAAGGCTTTGAGGCTAAACTGCTCCAGACGGTGCGCGGCGTGGGCTACAAGATCGAGGCTTGAGAGAAAATGGCTCTGCGCAACTGGCTCCGTCCCATCCGCGTGCGCCTGACGCTGTGGTACGTGCTGCTCCTGGCCGTCGTGCTGACGATGTTCAGCGGGGCACTCTACCTGGCCCTGCGTATCACCCTGTACGACGACCTGGACAGCCTCCTTCGCAGTAGCGCAGCGTTGGTCACCAACACCCTGGAAGTGGACGACCAGGGCCATCTGACCGCCGAGTTAGAACAACCCCTCCTGTGGAACAATCCGAAGCAAGGAGAGCACTTCTGGCGCATCATGAACCCGTTGGGGCAGGTGGTAGAACAGGCCGGGGTGCACGACATGGGCAACGTGCCGATTGACCCGGCCGTCCTGGCAACAGCCCTGAGCGGACAAGAGGTCTTCCAAACCGTCCGCGTGGAGGATACCCTGATCCGTATCTACACCACGCCGGTGGTCCATGGAGACCAGGTCGTTGGCTTCGTGCAAGTGGGCCTCTCGCTGGACGACGTACAGCAAACCCTGGCCGCTTTCCGCTGGACCCTGGCCCTGGCCTTGCCGGTGACCCTGGCCCTGGCCAGCGTCGGCGGGCTCTTTCTGGCCAGCCGCGCCCTGCGCCCCGTGGATCAAATCACTCGTGCCGCCCAATCTATCAGCGCCCACGACCTGAGCCAACGGCTGAACCTGAACCTGCCCGACGACGAACTGGGGCGACTGGCCCGCACCTTCGACGCCATGATCGCCCGCCTGGATGAGGCCTTCCGCCGCCAGCGCCGCTTCACCGCCGATGCTTCCCACGAATTGCGCACTCCGCTGACCATCATCAAGGGTGACCTGAGCCTGGCCCTGGCCCGCCTCCGCGACGCCGACTATTATCGCCAGGTATTGACAGAAGTAGATGAGGAAGTGGACCAGATGAGCCACCTGGTGGAGCGACTGTTGGCCCTGGCCCGGGCCGACGCCGAAGGAGTATCCCTCCAGCGGCGGGCGGTGGACCTGAGCGTCCTGCTGACTGATCTGATCGAGCAGACTCGCCCTCTGGCCGAGGCCAAAGGACTGGCCCTGACAGCGCAGATTGCTCCCGACCTGACGGTCTGCGTTGACCCAGACGCCGTGACCCAGGTGGTGCTCAACCTGCTGGACAATGCCATCAAGTACACCTACACCCCCTCGGGTCGGGTGCGATTGAGCGCCCACCGCGCCGGGCCCGGTAGCAGCGAGGTCCTGATCGCCATCTCCGACAGCGGGCCAGGCATCCTCGCTGAGCACCTGCCTCACATCTTTGACCGCTTCTACCGCGTAGACCGGGCCCGTAGCCGGGGCCCTTCGGCCACGCTCAGGGCAGGCCTGGGGGGTGCCGGGCTGGGCCTGTCCATCGCCCGCGAGCTGGTCCGTGCCCACGGCGGCGACATCACCGTCCACAGCGTCCCCGGTGAAGGGAGTACCTTCACCGTGCGACTGCCTTCACCGAACGACTGATAGTCCCCTGCCTGGAAGCGGGGACGACGCTTCTCGCATGTGGAGTGGCCGGATCTCCACCCGCTGCAGGTTCCATTTTCGTATCAGAGAAATTGGAAATGATCTCCTCAGTTAACGAGATTGTGCTCCCTATGTTTCTCCGCGATGTTAGCCGCCAAGTTGTCCAACGCCTTGAAATCAGCCTCCCTGGGGAACCCCTTGCAGAGGACGGGGTCCAATATCTCTACTTTCAGATTTGGGATTAACCCAGCGATTTGTTCTATGGCCTTGCTGCTCCAACCGTAGGAGCCGATGATCGAGGCGAACTTTAGCTTGGGCCGCAGAGCATTGGCCAGATATGCGGCGTAGAAAACGTTGGGATGCGGGCCGACGTGCACCGTAGGCGTCCCGATGACAATGGTGGCGGCATCCACCAGGGTGATGGCCAGTTTTCCGATGTCGGTCACAGCCAGATTGAATTGGTGCACCGTGACCCCTCTTTCGGCCAACGCACTGACCAGATATTCCACCATCTTCTCGGTGCTACCGTGCATGGAGATATAGGGAAGGACCACCATGTTTTTAGGCTCCTCCGAGACCCAATCCTGATAGGCGTCAAGGATGAACGCTGGTCGGTCATAGATGGGACCGTGGCTCGGCGCGATGAGATCAATTCTGCGCCCCCCGACCTTTTCCAGATTCTTTCGGATGATCTTGCGGAAGGGCATCATGATCTCCGCATAGTACCTCTTCGCTGCTTCGTAAACGCGCCACTCTTCGGTGACGTACAGGTCCGTGGTGGCCAGGTGCGAACCGAAGAAATCGCAGGTGAAGAGGATGCGCTCCTCCGGCAGGTAGGTCACCATGGTTTCAGGCCAGTGAACCCAGGGGGTGTGGATAAACTCCAGCATCTTGTCCCCCAGCGACAGAGTTTCCCCATCCTCGACGGTGATGAACTTCTCCTCTGGAATGAGCAGGTGATCCATCAGCATTCCCTTCCCTTTGGGTGTAGCGACGACCTTCGCGTCCTCGTACTTCTCAAGCACCTGGGGGATGGCTCCGGAATGGTCCTGCTCCGCGTGGTGGGCGACGACGTAATCAATGCGCGGCACGCTCTCCAGTTGGAACATGAGAATGTCGGTCATGCTGAGATCAACGGTATCCAGCAGAGCCGTTTTCTCGCTCCCACGAATCAGGTAGGCATTGTAGCTCGTGCCATCGGGCAGTGGGATGAGGGAATCGAACAAGCGCCGATCCCAATCCACAGCACCCATCCAGTAAATGCCTTCTCTAATTTTTCTTGCTTTCATGACATTGCCTCCTTTGCTCCTATGCTTTTTACTTCGATTGCCAGCTACCGTTCGACACAACCAAGCCAGGTGTGAAAACGCTCTCTGGCAATACCCTCAGTGCGCGTGTTCGCCCTCACCCTTGAGATACTTCTCCGGGTCCTTCTCAAAGGCCACTTTGCAGCCTGGGGCGCAGAAGTAGTAGGTCTTGCCCTTGTACTCGCTCTTGGCTGGGGCCTTCTTGGGATCCACTTCCATCTTGCAGACCGGATCTACTGCCATCTTGCTCACCTCCTTCCAGTTTTTAATGCCGGATATAACTGGGTCTGATGTCCACCCGTCGCAGCAGGTTGGCATTGGTGACCACCGTCACCGAACTGGTGGCCATGGCGATTTCAGCAAGAACCGGGTGCATCATCCCCAGGATGGCCAGCGGGATCATGACCACGTTGTAGAAGAAAGCCCAGAACAGCCCTTGTATCACTTTGTTGAACGTGGCGCGGGAGAGCCTCACCGCGCTGACCACGCCGGAGAGATCGCCGCGTACCAGGGTGACGTCGGCGGCCTCGATGGCGATGTCCGTTCCGGTGCCGATGGCAATGCCCACGTCGGCCTGGGTCAAGGCCGGGGCGTCGTTGATGCCGTCGCCAACCATAGCCACCAATCCATCGGTTTCCGCCTGCAATCGTTTGACCTCGGCCAGCTTGTCCTCCGGCAGCACCTCGGCCAGTACGTGGACGATGCCCACCTGATGAGCGATGGCCCGCGCCGTGCGCTGGTTGTCGCCGGTGATCATCACCGTGCGCAAGCCCAGTGCCTTCAGTTCGCGGACGGCGTCCACGGCATCATCCTTGAGGGTGTCGGCCACAGCGATGATCCCCCCGAGTTCCCACGAGTTCCTTTGAGTTCCATCTCTTTGCAGGAACTCTGGGGAACTCCGGGGAACTTCGGGAGCTACCGCAACCAACATCGCCGTCTTCCCTTCGTCCTCCAGACGACGCATCTCGTCTTCCATCGCTGCTACACCCACCCCGTTTCCCTCCATCAGCGCCCGACTGCCCACCAACACAGTCTTTCCGTCTACTAAGCCCCGCACGCCTTTGCCGCGCAGCGCCTCGAAGCCGGCCAAGTTGCCTAGAGCGATCCCCTGCTCCTCGGCCTTACGCACCACCGCCTTACCCAGCGGATGCTCGCTTCCCGCCTCCACCGACGCCGCCCACCGCAAGAGGGTTTCGGGTTTCGAGTTTCGAGTTTCGGGTTGCTCCGAACTTGAAACCTGAAACCTCGAACCTGAAACAACCACATCCGTCACCTCAGGCTTCCCCCTGGTCAGCGTCCCCGTCTTGTCAAACACCACCACCCGCACGTCCCGCATGGCCTGGATGGCCTCGCCGGAGCGGATGAGGATGCCGTTTTCGGCCCCGATGCCGCTGCCGACCATCAACGCCGTGGGCGTGGCCAGCCCCAGGGCGCAGGGACAGGCGATGACCAGCACCGAGACGGTGGTGATCAGGGCCAGGGTGAAGGTATTTAGATTGGGGTCCACCCAGGGCAAGAACTGGCTGGCCCACACAGCGATGGGACGCAGCGCATTGGGGAACAGGAACCAGACCAGGAAGGTTAGCAGGGCAATGCCGATCACGATGGGCACGAAGACGGCCGTCACCCGGTCGGCGAAGGCCTGGATGGGCACTTTGGTGCCCTGGGCCTGTTCCACCAGACGCACCACCTGGGCCAGGAAGGTGTCCTTGCCCACGCGGGTGGCCCGCACTTTGAGCAGACCATCCTGGTTGACCGTGGCACCGATCACCTCGTCGTCGGGGCGCTTGTTGACCGGCATGGATTCGCCGGTGGCCATGGATTCGTCCACCGCGCTCTCGCCTTCAACCACGACCCCGTCGGTGGGGATCTTTTCGCCAGGGCGAACGACCATCACGTCGCCAACCTGCACCTCGTCAATGGGGACCTCTCGCTCCTCGCTGTGTCCTGAGCTTGTCGAAGGGCCGTCCACCACGATGCGGGCGGTCTTGGCCCCCAGTTCCAACAGCTTGCGGATGGCCTGCGAGGCGCGGCCCTTGGCGCTGGCCTCCACGTAGCGGCCAGTCAGGTGGAAGGCCATGATCATAGCCGACACGCCAGCGTAGGAGGGGATGGGGGCGAAGAAAGAGGCGATGCCGGTGAGGAAGGAGGCCCCGGTGCCCATGGCGATCAAGGCGTCCATATTGGGCGCGCCGTGAATCGTGGACCGCCAGGCAGCCTTGTAGGTGGGCTGTCCGACCCAGAAGAGCACCGGCGCGGCCAGCAGCAGCATCCCCAGCTTGAAAACCGTCGGGTTGGGCCAGGCCAGGCCAGCCAGCATCTCCGGCAGCATCCACACGATGATGGGGCCGGTGAAGAGCCAGGCCAGGAGCATCCGCCGGCGGGCGTCCTGCATCTTGCGCACCTCGCGTGAGAGTTCTTCTTCTGCTTTCTCTTCCGCCGTAGGAAGTACCTCGTACCCCACCTCGGCCACGGCGCGGCGGAAATCGGGCAGGCCGGTCACGGTGGGGATGTACTCCACGCTGGCCTTTTCGGTGGCCAGGTTGACGTTGACGCTCACCACGCCGGGTGTCTTAGCCAATGCCCCTTCGACGTGGGCCACGCAACTGGCACAGGTCATCCCGCCGATGGGCAGGGACACCTTCTCGGTGGCTACGTCGTAGCCAACGTCGCGCACGGCAGCCATCAACTGGCTCACTTCCGCGCCCTCAGGGGTGAACTCTACGCTGGCCGTTTCGGTGGCCAGGTTGACGTTGACATCGGCCACCCCTTCAACGCCTTTCAAAGCCCGTTCCACGTGGACCACGCACGAAGCGCAGGTCATGCCCTGGACGGGCAAAGTAATCTGTTCATCGCCGCAGTTGTCGCATTTTTGTTCCTTGCCCATCTCCTCGACCTCCTTATTACTCCTGGCTCACCGGCTCAGCTACCCGGCTGCCCAGCTCCCTGCCCTATATGAACAGCGTGATGGCCGACTCGCGAGCCTCCTGGATGTAGGTCCCCACGGCGCCGTAATCGTCAATCAATTCCTCGCGCAGATCCTCCCGGCTGATGCCCATGATCTCCATGGTCATCTCGCAGGCGATGATCTTGCCGCCCAGCTCCTTGAAGTCGGCCATCAGCCTTTCCAATGAGGCCACGTTGGCTTTATCCATGCGTTGCTCGATCATCAGCTTCCCCAGGCCCAGCATGTGCATTTTGGAGAGCGGGCCTTTTTCCAGGCCACCTTTCGGCAGGCTCAGGGCGTTATCCTTTCGCAGCCGCTGGAGTCCCCAGAAGGTGAAGAAAATCGTCGCTTCCATGCCCATCGCCAGCGCCCCGTTGCCGATGATCAGCGCGCTGTAGATTTTGTCCATGTCGCCACTGTGCTGGATGATGGTCACCTTATCTGCCATCGCTTTTCCCTCCATGAATATGACATCGAATGCAGTACGGTCACCAGGTGGCCCAGAAATTGATGAGCACCGGTTGGCCTCGCAGGTCGCCTGGCGGCACCTCAGCGCCGTCCAGATCGGTCAGCGTGAAGTCCGGAGCCTGGGCTCCTTTGACCTTCGAGGTAGGTGCATTACTGCCCACAGCAGGCTCAACTATTCTTTGCTCACCAGAGGTCTGGCACCCGGTCGAGATCACCAGCAGCGTGGCCAGGATAATCAACGGGAGCCAACGTAAAGACAGCAAGAACTTGTCCATTTATGTATCTCCATTTGGCCGGATGGTCAGTTGGTCGGAGGGTCGGCCTGACTTCTAACCTCCAATCTACAGGTACTGCAGCAACCACTCAGGTGTGATGCGGATGAAATAGTTGTTTAGCACGGAGAACGTGCCGGTGATGAGCAAGACCCCTACCCCGACCATCAGCAACCCGCTGACGATCTCCACCGCCCGCTTATGCTGGTTGAGCCGCTTCAACCAGCCGGTGGCCTGCGCCAGTAGCGCCGCCGCCAGCAGGAAGGGGATAGCCAGGCCCATGGCATAGGTAAAGATGAAAATCAAGGCCCGTGAGGGTTCGGCGAAAGCCAGCGTCATCACCGTGCCCAGCAGTGGGCCAATGCAGGGTGTCCAGCCCGCAGCAAAAGTCACACCCAACAGGGCCGAGCGAGCGTAGCCTTGCTTCATCTCCGCCCCCACATCTACCCGGCGAGTCATGTTGAGGACAGGGATGGTGACGATCCCCATGGTGTGCAGGCCGAATAAAACCAGGATCGCCCCGCCGATCCTGGTTATCCAGTCTCTATACTGCTGCAAAGCGCTGCCCAGGATAGTGGTGGGCAGGCCGAAGAGGATAACGAAGACCAGGGTGAAGCCCGCGACGAAGAACAGGGCGTGGCTAAGAACGTGCCAGCGGTTGGATGATGTCTCGCCAGAGATGCTGCTTCCCGATAGGTAGCTGATATAAATTGGCACCAGTGGGAGAAGGCAAGGCGAGAGGAAGGACAACAAGCCGGCCAGGAAGACCAGGGGAATGCTTATGGAATTCATTGCTATCGAAGCTCATAGCCTGACAGATCAGCTATCTGTCCTATTGGCGAAGCGCTCCCAACTCCAGGGTTCGTCCAGGAGGGTCACCTCGACGTTCTCAACTCCATCTACACTCTCGGTTTTGCGCATCACCCGCTCAACGAGATAATCAACCAGTGGGCAGGCGGGCGTGGTCAGAACCATTCGCACCTCCACCGATCCGCCGTTGATGACGATCTCTTTGATCAGCCCTAAATCTACGACGCTGATCCCAACCTCTGGATCAATCACCTCTTTCAGGACCTCGCGAATTCGTGTTTCCATTTTCCCTCCTCCTGTCAATGACACTATTCTGATCTCCTCCGTGGGCAAGGCCAAAGGGACAACCCCTGGCAGGGCCGTCTCCAGCTCCCGCACCCTTTCCGCGAGCTTGCTCTGCCTGTCTAAAATCTCGCTTATGGACTTCAGCACCGGATCGGGCAACCTGCCGTGTTCCAGGTTTGTCCCTGGGCCTTTCGGCTTCTTTGGCCCCGCGATCCTCGGCGGCACTCCCACCACCGTTGCTCCGGGAGGAACAGGCTTGATCACCACCGCGCCGCCGCCGACTTTGGCATTGTCTCCCACGGTGATGGGACCAAGTATCGTCGCTCCCGTACCAATCACCACGTTGTTGCCGATGGTGGGATGGCGCTTCTTCTTTTATCCGCTCGTACATTTTGATAGCATGTCTACTTTCTCCTTGCCCAATAGTCGGCAATTGCCTGACGCAAGGCTTCGGGGCCGACGGTGGAATCCGCTTTCCGCTCCGGGATGCCACCCAGCGCTCCCGCTACCATCTCCGGCGTGATCTGCAGGGCCTCTGCCAAGGTCCTGCCCTGAGCCATGACGCTGGTCATGCTGCTGGCGGCGATGGCCACGGGGCAACCCAAGGTCTTGTGTTTGACCTCGACCAGACGGCCATCGGACACCCGGATCCAGAAGTAGGTGATGTCCTCAGGGCACTTGGGGCCGCCCCCTGCCTGGCCGAAGCCATCGGCGTCCTCAATGGCACCGACGTTTTGCGGATTTCTAAAGTGCTCCAGTACTTCCTCGCTGTACATAGCGTCCTCCCTAAAAAAGTCTGTGCCTCACGATGTCGTCTAAGACCTCGACGAAGCAGTCCACCTCGTCTCTGGTGTTGTAGATGTAAAAGCTGATCCGCACTGTTCGTTCTACGCCCAATCGGTCGGCCAGGGGATAGGCGCAGTGCCCCCCCGACCGCACAGCTATGCCCTCGTCGTTCAAGAACGCGGCCACAATGTGGGAATCAACCAGCTCGCCGCGCTTGATCACATTGAAGGCTATGACACCCACTCGCTCATCCAGGTTCAAAGGGCCGTATAGCCGAACACCTGGGACGGCTCGCAGGCCAGCCAGCGCATATTCGGTGAGCTCCTTCTCGTGCGCCCTCACTTTATCCATCCCAATTCGCTGAAGGTAGTCAACCGCTCCCTCCAGGCGCTGGCCGCTTCTCAACTCGACCGCCCCGCCCAGGGCTATCCCGCCACAGACGTTGGATGTCCCCGCCTCGAATTTCCAGGGCAGCTTGTTCCACCTCGCCCCCTCCAACTTGACGTCGGCTATCATGTCCCCGCCGTATAAGAAGGGCGTCATCTCCTCCAGGAACTCCCTTCTTCCATACAGCACCCCGATGCCCATGGGGGCCAGCATCTTGTGCCCGGAGAAGGCCAGGAAGTCGCAGCCAAGCTCCTTCACATCAATCGGTATATGGGGCACCGACTGCGCCCCATCCACCAAAAAGAGGGCTCCAGCTTGGTGGGCGATCCGCCCGATTTCGCGGATGGGATTGATGATCCCCAGCACGTTGGAGACGTGGGTGCAGCAGACCAGCTTCGTCTTCCCGCTTACCTGCCGCTTCAGTTGTTCCAGGTCCAGCCTTTCATCGTCGTTGATGCCCACCACCCTCAGCACCACGCCTCCCTTGTCCCTCAGAACCTGCCAGGGCACCAGGTTAGAGTGATGTTCCATGATGGTCAGGACGATCTCGTCACCGGGCTCAAGCCTTAGCCCTTCGCTCTCGCCGTGAAGCAGGGAATAGGCCACCAGGTTGACGGCCTCCGTGCTGTTGCGGACGAATACGATTTCCCTTTCGTCTTCAGCGCTGATGAAGTGGGCCACGTTCTCGTGGGCCTGCTCGTACATCTGGGTGGCCTCCTGCCCCAGGGTGTGGGACGAGCGGTGGACGTTGGCGTTGTATCGCGTGTAGAATGTCTGAATGGTGTTGAGCACCTGTTGCGGCTTCTGGGTGGTAGCGGCGTTGTCGAAGTAGATGAGCGGATGGCCGTTGATTTTCCTCTGCAGGATGGGGAAGTCTTCTCGGATTTTTTCCACATTCATAGTTTCCTCCACTTGGAGCGAGAAACCAGGTTTCTTGTGCCTCTCTACAAGCTGATGTATTTAGCATAAAGCGTCCTGGCCAGGACTTCGTCGGTCGTGCCCTTGACGATAGCGCGGCCATCAGGAAAGACGGTGAGTTCGTGGGAATCAACCTCGATTCGAAGTCATCCGTTCCATTCAGGACCAGGTCCACATCACCGATGATCTCCTCCACGTTGCCAGGGGAGTCAAAATCAGCTCGGCCCCCAACGCTTTCAGCAGGCTCCTGCGCTCCAGGCTCATCGTGTCGGGCATGGTCAGAACCAGCCTGTAGCCACGGGCCGCGCAGACGAAGGCCAGGGCGATGCCGGTGTTCCCACTGGTGGGCTCCAGGATGATGGTGTCTTCTTTAATAGATCCATCACGCTCCGCGGCATCAATCATACTCACCCCGATCCTGTCCTTCACGCTGGATAGGGGGTTGATCGTGACTTTCTCAACGCCGAATACAGATCGTCCAGTCGGTGTCCGTTCCCCCGACGCTCAGCAATTCCAGCCCCAGGGCCTCGACCGCCATCGGGATCTCTTTTTTCGAGACCGGGTGCGTGCCCACCACCTCGACCACGTCGCCCGGCGCGGCCCGGCGCAGCGCCTTGCGGGTCTCCACCAGCGGCACGGGACAAGTCTCCCCCCGGCAATCCACGGTGATATGTGCCTCAGTCACCGGGCACTTCGCTTCTCGGGTATCCACCTTGATCTCAGCCATTGTTCCACCTCACTCCGTAAACTCCACTACTACCTTGTCCACGTCCCACAAAGGCTCGATCTTTTCCGTGATCTCCTCGCGAATGTTAGCGGCGAACTGGTGGTCGGCAGGCAGGTCGAGCACCACGCGCACCGTCCCGTCGCTGACCTCGATGTCTTTGACCACCTTGGTGCGCACCAGGTCGAGCCCGACCAGCGGGTTCATCACGTGCTTCAGCCGCTTGCGCACCACCTCGACGGTGGTCGGCACGCGCTCCTTGACCAGCCCATGGCGCTCCTCGTAGTTCTGGATGGCCGCCCGCAGCCCGTCCACGGCCAACACAGAACAGTGCGTCTTGATCGGCGGCAGGCCGCCCAGCGCCTCCGAGGCCTGCTTCCAGGTGATCGCCTTGGCCTCTTCCAGCGTCTTGCCTTTGGCCAGCTCGGTGATGATGGAGCCGGTGGCGATGTTGGAGGCGCAGCCGTAGGACTCGAACTTGACGTCGGTGAGGCGCAGGTCTTCCGGGTCCACCTTCAGATAGACGGCCACCATGTCACCGCAGGCAGGACTGCCCTCGATTGACTTGGCGTCGGCGTCCTCGATCCGCCCCACGTTGCGCGGATGTCGAAAATGTTCCATCACGGTCTCACTGTATGGTAATGGCATTTGCACTTACCTCCTCGCGGTCGTCACGCATATCACGTGTTTCGTGTTACTCGTTCCTCGTTACTCATTACTCCTTCCCCAACGGGCTGATGGCCCGCAACTTCTCGATCACGTCCGCTATGGCATCCGCCACCGCGTCCACGTCCTCGGCCTGGTTGAAGCGGCCAAAGGTAAAGCGCACCGAGCCGTGCGCCCGCTCGTGGTTGCCGCCGATGCCCAGGATGACGTGGCTGGCCTCCAACGAGCGGCTGAAGCAGGCCGAGCCGGTGCTGACGGCGAAGCCCCGCATATCCAGGTGCAGCAGGATGGACTCGCCCTCGACGAAGCGGAACGAGACGTTGGCGTTGTGGGGCAGCCGTAGCACGGGATGGCCGTTGAGGCGCGAGTGCGGAATCCGCAGCAGCCGCTCGATCAGTCGGTCGCGCATATCTTGCAGGCGAGCCGTTTCCTCTGGCGTCACCAACTCCACCGCCCTGGCGAACCCGACCGCGCCGGGGATGTTCTCCGACCCGGCCCGCAGGTTGAACTCCTGAAAGCCGCCGTCCATCCACTTGGCCAATGGCGTGCCCTGGCGCACGTACAATCCGCCCACCCCCTTGGGGCCGTGGATCAGATGCGCCGCCACTGTGACCAGGTCAACCGGCACTTCTCGCACGTCCAGCGGCACCCGCAGGAAGCTGTGCGTAGCGTCGGTGTGGAACAACACGTCACGCTCTCGACAGATCGCGCCGACGGCGGCCACGTCTTGCAGCGTGCCGATTTCCTGGTTGGCCGCCTGGACCGAGACCAGAATCGTCTGCGGCGTTATTGCCTCGCGCAGTTGATCGAGGTCCAGCCGCCCGTGCTCGTCCACACCGAGATAGGTCACCTGGAAGCCCTGCTTTTCCAGGGCTCTGGCGCTGTGGAGGACGGCGAAATCCTCGATTCTGGAGGTGATGATGTGCCTGCCCTTCTTCTCGCCCAGGGCCAGGGCGACGCCTTTGAGGGCCATATTGCTGGACTCAGTGCTCCCGGAGGTGAAGATGAACTCCTCAGGCGCGGCCCCCAGGGCACGGGCAATCGTGGCTCTGGCAGCGTCCAGGGCATCCCTGGCCTCGATGCCCGGCGAGTAGCCGAACTGGGAGGTGGCCACCGCATAAGTCTCAAACAAGTAGGGCTTTATCACCTCCAGCACACGCTCGTCCAGACGGGTAGCGGCGGCGTTATCCAGGTAAACGAATTCACCGAACATAGTCATGTTTCACGTCTCCAGCCTCCAGGACAATCTCGAAGGCACAGGTGATGGCACCGGTGGGACAGACCTCTTCGCACAGACGACAGTCATTTGCACTCGCAATACAGGTATCAGGGGTGGGGCATATTGCCGGGCAGGAGAATATAGGCCCTTGTTCCCCCAGCTCCACGGCGTGGCAAGGGCAAACCTCCACACACAGCCCACAGAGCGTGCAGCGAGTCTCGTCAACCTGGGGCAAAGTCCATGTCCTACTCATCCCCATCTCCTCCCACCAAAAAACTACTGTCCTTATTATATCATCAGGACAGCCATCTGTCTATGACAAAAGTCACTTTTTTCCACCCGCCTGTAGCCCCTCGCTCCAGCCCCGCCACCAAAGATGATTTGGCTTTCTTCTCCTTAATACGGACACACGACCTCGAAGGCGTATCCCTGGCTGCTCAATGTCTCGAGGATCGTCTCCAGCGCCTCCACCGTCTGGGACTGATCGCCACCGCCGTCGTGAAACAACACAATGGCCCCCGCGCCTGGCTGTCGTCAGTCCTCCGTATCCATGTTCCACTTCCCAAACAGAATATGGCCAGGTGCAACGCACTTTCTGTCTCTGCCACCCGGAGTGCGTTGCACCTTACCTTACTACCTTCTCTCATAGCTCAACCAGTTGATCGTCCTGCAACCGATATCTCTTTGTGACCTCCTGGGTCGGACAGCACATCGGATCATCTGGGCCGTGGGCGACCATGTTGAGGGTGATCTCACCACCCTCAATGGTGAGCGCTTGCATCTGCTCGCGGTCACCCACGAACTGGGTGGCGACGTTCACCGGCGCCCCACCCTCATTGATGACAGCGGCCAGGTAGCGGAAGTTGCCGCTGCCACCGGAGCTCTCGATCAGAATGGCCACTGCATCATCCACCCCGTCGCCGTTGAGATCGCCGAAGGCATAGACTTCAGGGTGGAATGTGACCGTCGGCCGTGACGCACCACCTGGGACGAAGGGTTCCCCCTCGTACCGCCCGTCGGCCAGTTGCACGGGTTCATCGTAGATGCCCTGATACACAGCGTTTTGCAGGGCCTCCAGGGTCAGGTCGCCTTCAGCAGCGACTGGCTGTGCCTGGGCAGGGATCCACAGTTTCTGCCCCACTCTGATGAGACTGGGGTCGTCAATCGCGGCAAAGCTGGCGTCTTCAGCGGCCTTGGCGTTGGTGGCTTCCACGATGAGGCGGTAGGCGTTGGCATCGCCGTAGAAGTTCCTGGCGATCTTCGTGAGCCAGTCGCCCGGTTGCACGACGTATGCTTCACCGGCGGCTGGTTCTGTCGGCTTCGCCGTGAATTGCAGCGCCAGCGCGCCGTCAGCATCTCTCATCTCCAACTGGTCGCCCTGGATGTGATAGATAGCAGCGGATCCCAGCGCCGCCAGATAAGCCACTTCCTGTTCCATGACACCTTCTGGTTCAGCGCACGCCATCAGGGTGGAACCTGGCAGGCCAAAGGTAATTGCATCTCCGTCTACTTCGTAGGACCCGAAGTAGCTGTTGCAGCCAGCGGAGCCATGGATTCTGCCCTCAGCGCTGTCGAACTCGGCCGTGATCTCACTATCCTCCAGGACAGGTTGAGGGTCGCTTGGATCGCCATAAGAGACCAACGTCCACAGGGTGCCTTCCAGAGCCACCAGCACCTCAACCAGTTGATCATCCTGCAATTTGTACACCTTCGTCGCCTCCTGGGTCGGGCAGCACATCGGATCGTCCGGGCCGTGGGCGACCATGTTGAGGGTGATCTCACCACTCTCGATGGTGAGCGCTTGCATCTGCTCGCGGTCACCCACGAACTGGGTGGCGACGTTCACCGGTGCCCCTCCCTCATTGATGACAGCGGCCAGGTAGCGGAAGTTGCCACTGCCGCCAGAGTTCTCGATCAGGATAACCGCCGCATCGTCCACCCCGTCGCCGTTGAGATCGCCGAAGGCGTAAACTTCAGGGTGCAATGTGACCGTTGGCCGCGAGGCGCCGCCGGGGACGAAGGGCTCGCCTTCATATTTCCCATCGGTCAGTTGCACGGGCTCATTGTAGATTCCCTGATATTCCGCGTTTTTCAGAGCTTCCAGGGTCAGTCCTTTCCCAGTAGTGGTGGGATCACCTGGCTGCCAGGCCCTGATCACCGGCACGATTTCCGACTTCTTGATGAAGAAGCCATCCTCGTTATGGCCAACCTCGATCTGTTCGACCGTCCAGACAGTGCCGGGCTGAGGTTCGCCAAGAATGCTCGTGTCGTCTGTGCAACCGTAGTTGACACGCTTCTCATCGAACCCAATTCCCGCGCCGCTGAACAGGCCGCAAATGACACCATCATTCAACTCTAGCAACCAGGTCGTCCACGATATCGGAGCATCTGGTTGAGCTTCTTGCGGCTCAGGGAGCGGTTCGGTCAGGTTCAGGGCGAAATGCTCGCTCTCGTTCAGTGGATCAATGTTGCAGACGATGGTTTCACCATCTGCCGCGGTGAGGCAGGGCTCGAATATCTGGCTGTCAAGCATACAGCTCCACGAGTATGGCGAGTTCAAGAAGTTTGTCCAGCAGTGTCCATCCTGGGTCTCGGAGGGCACGGGTGGCATATAGGCAATGACCTCGGTCGCCACTTGGGGAGCAGGAATCCACAGTTTCTGCCCCACTCTGATGAGACTGGGGTTGTCAATCACGGCAAAGCTGGCGTCTTCAGCGGCTTTGGCGTTGGTGGCTTCCACGATGACGCGGTAGGCGTTCGCATCGCCGTAGAACTTCTCGGCGATCTTCGTGAGCCAGTCGCCCGGTTGCACGACGTACGTTTCCCCGTCGGGTACCTGGCTCGGTGGTGCTGCGGTGACGACACTCCCTGTCACCAGCATGGCAAAAAGTGTGAGTAGCAAAACAGCTTTCTTCATTGGTCTAGACTCCTTTCGCTGATATGATTTTATCATCAGACTGTGGCCACAATAGCGGCCTGCAGTTCCTCTGCCGTACATCCCTTGAGCAAGAAGGCGTCGGCCCCGGCAGCGAGTGCCTGGCTCCGATAGTTGGCGTGCATTGTCAAGGCGACGGCCTTGACCTCCGGCCACTGGCTTTTGATGCGCCGCGTGGCCTCCAGGCCATCCATCACCGGCATCTGCACATCCATCAGGATCACGTCCGGGTGCAAAGATTCCGCCTGTGCCACGGCTTCCTGTCCGTCACTGGCCTCTCCCACGACTTCGATATGCTCGACCTGCTCTAACAAGGCGCGTATGCCTTTGCGGACAATCGCATGATTATCCACATAAAATCACACTTTATCCACTCATCATCGCTTCGCGTTCCAACCCGGCCCGATCTACCACCACGATCCGCCCGCGCTCTCGACGGATCAGGCCATCGTCGGCAAAGGCCCGCAGCGTGCGGCCCACCACATCGCGCACAGTGCCGATGTGCGCAGCGATTTCCTCTTGCGTCCAGCGTTTGGGATGCCGCATGCCCTCGGCTTGGGCCAGCAAAAAACGCGCCAGGCGGGTGCGCACTGTGTGCAGGGCCAGGCCCTCCACCATGTCGCTCAGACGTCGCACCTCCGCCGCCAGGTGCTCCAGGGCGGCCAGGGCCACCTCGTGGTGGTCGCGCATGATCTGATGGAAGCGCTGGCAGGGGATGGTGTAGAGCGTGGCCTCAGTCAAAGCGTCCACGGTGGATAGATTGGGTCTGCGGTCTAGCACAGGGACGAGGTTGAAGGGCTCGCCAGGGCCAAGATAGGCCAGCACCTGCTCGCGCCCTTCGAGGGACAGCCGGAGGGCCCGCACCACCCCGTGGGCGACAAAGTACACCGCCCGACAAGGCTCGCCTTCCAATGTGATCACCTGACCAGGCGAGAAGGTGCGCTCGTGGACGTAGGTCGCGATTTCTAGCAAGTCGCCTTCGGCGAGCCCGGCGAAGAACGGTAATTGAGACAGAACTTCAACTGTGATGGTCATCAGCAACTCACCGCCCAAGGGCTCGGTCGGAGACCTTCACCCAACACCGGGGTACCTTCGCCCAGCGCCAGAGGCCCGCCCAACGTCGTCGTTTGATTATCAGATGGCCGTCCCCTCTGGTACGACGGCGTTCTTGGGGATGACGGCGATCCCATCCCGGATGGCGTAGTATTCTTCTTCATGGTCCGGCTCTCCCTCGTGGGAACGGATGATGACCCCCTGCCCGATGCGAGCGTTCTTGTCAATGATCGCCCGTTCGATGTGAGCACCCGGGCCAATGCCCACGTGAGGCCGTCCCAGGCGGCGGTTTTCTGTTTTTTCGTCGTCGTCCTCGTAAAAGTCAGCGCCCATCATCACCACCTGGCGTAGCCGCGCCTCTGGCCGCACCACGCTGCGCAGGCCAATGATACATTCCTCGATGTCCGAATCATATAGCCAGCAGCCTTCGGCCACCACTGCCCGTTCCATCCGGCAGCCATCTATCCTTGAGGGGGGCAGAAAGCGGGAGCGGGTGTAGATGGGCCGGTGGGGGTCGTAGAAGTCAAAAAGCGGGTCAGGCCGGGTGAGGGCCAGGTTAGCCTCGTAGAAGGCGGAGATGGTGCCGATGTCCTCCCAGTAGCCATCGAAGGGAAAAGCGTAAACACGCACTGATTCGATAGCAGCCGGGATGATGTGCCTGCCGAAGTCGTCACCGCTGCTCCCTTCCAGCAGGCGAACCAGCACGTCCATCCGAAATACGTAGACTCCCATCGAGGCCAGGTAGGGTCGCTCGTCCCCGTGGCGACTCTCCAGACCCTCCAGAGCCTCTGCTCCCTCGGGCTTCTCCCGGAAGGCAACAATGCGCCCCTCGTCGTTGGTTTGGAGGATACCGTAGCGAAGCGCATCCGCCGCTGAGACCGGAAGGACGGCAACAGTGACATCAGCCCTGCTCTCCCGATGGAAGCTAATGAACTGGCTATAGTCCATGCGGTAGAGATGGTCACCAGCCAGGATCAGCACGTCCTCCGGCTCCCTGCTGAGGAAACGGTGCACCTGCTGGCGAACTGCGTCCGCCGTCCCCTGGTACCAGTCGGCTCTGGTCAACGTCTGCTCGGCGGGCAGGATTTCGACGAAGCCGCCGGAGAAGACGTCGAACTTGTAGGTCCCGAAGACGTGGCGATGCAGGGAGGCCGAAAGGAACTGGGTGAGGACGAAGATGTGGGTGATGCCAGAGTTGATACAGTTGCTGATGGGGATGTCAATCAGACGGTATTTGCCGCCGATAGGCACAGCCGGTTTGGCCCGCAATTTGGTCAGCGGGTAAAGGCGGCCTCCTCGCCCGCCGCCGAGCACAACGGCCAGTACGTTCTGGAGTTGCATTGTCTTCCTCCTTTGCCCCACAACTTATGGCTCTTCTTCTCGATTCAGTTCGTCCAGCAGTGCCAGAATCTCCTCGTTGGGTGGGATGTCGCTCATGGAATGGCCGTAGTGCACGTAACGTGCCTGGCCTCTCCTGTCAACTATCACCTGGGCCGGCATACGCCCCAGTTTGAATAGATCAACCTCCTGGCCGTAGAGCTTGAGCACGGTATGTTTCGGGTCTGGTAGACCAACGAAGGGAAGTTCCTCCTTCCGCCAATAATCTGCGAAAGCCTGTGGCCCTTCTGGGCCAACGACTACAATCTCGGCTTTTCGTTTCACGAACTCCTGGTAGTCTTGGCGCAACTGCGCCATGTGCCGACGGCAGAATGGTCACTTAAAGCCCCGGTTGAAGACCAGGACGACGTGCTTGTCTCCTCAATAGCCAGAGAGTCGGACCGTTTGGCCCCGGAAATCCTCCAGTGTGAAATCCGGGGCAGTTGCGTTGATTTGCACCCTGGCCATTATTCCACTCCTTCGAGCTTCACGGCAGTTTGTCCGGAAAATCGGTCACGGCCTGCAAAAACGGCTCCGGGCACTCCTCGTGGGGAATGTGACCGCAGTCCGGAATGCGGTCATCGTCGCCAGTGATGACCAGACACGGCATCCGAATCTCGGCCAGTCGCTGTTGAGATAGCCGAGTTACTTCCATTAGTTTTTGGCAGACTGTTGGCGCCGTTTGAAAAGCAAGCCCGCCACCAGCATCAGCGCAGCCAACGCAGTCGCTACCCAGGCGGCGGTCGCCACTACCGGCGTGCCCGCCTGCTTCACGGCGATGCCCGCAAAGGCCCACACGATGACCAGCATATAGGCCACGTCGCGCCGGGTGAGGCTCACCGCCGAGGCGATAACAACGCCTGCCACCAGCATGATCACCGTCCACGCCTCAGGGCTGACGCCCCAACCACTCCAATTCAGGTAGTCCAGGAGCGAGGTCACATTGGCGATGGTGGCCACGGTGATCCAGCCCAGGTAGATGCTGAACGGGACGTGCACCAGCCACTTCTCGGCGGTGGGAACCTGAGCGCGGCCGATGCCCAGGCGCAAGTAGATGACGATCAGCAGCAGCAAGAGCGACAGCATGGCCACCAGGGTCAAGGGGAAGACCTCGTAGTGCCAGAGGAAGAGCCAGGCGATGTTGGCTACACAACTAAGAGTGAACAGGTAGCCGATGCCGCGCAGGCGTGGATTGTCTCGCTGAGCAGGCAGCGCCTGGTAGACGGCGAAGGCAACCAGGGCCACGTAGATCAGTCCCCAGATGGAGAACACGTAGCCAGCCGGCACGAAGTACACCTGGAATCGGTCCGAGATCTCGCCGGTGGTCTGCCCGTTGAGCGGGAGCGCGTTTGCCAATCCATTGATCACAATGGTTGCCATCACAGCCAGCAAATCGCTCGTTTGTCTCAGGGTATCTTTCTTCATCTTTCCAACCTCCGCAATTCAATTTTGTTTACGAGGAAACCACGGGATAAAGGCACTGGGGGATCAGGATGCCAAGGGACTCCGAGGCACATTCTATCCTCGTGTTGCTGCCTCAGCCAGCATCTTCTGGAACAGCTCGGCCTGGTCCTGCGCATCGCGGAGGGCGTGGTGGGTGAGTTTACGATTGCCCAAATACCGGGCGGCGACGGAGCGCATCGTGGTCTCCGACCAACGGACGCCCGCCAGTCCCATGTAGAATGCCTTCAGGTCCAGGGCGGCGTGACCAAAGGGATTCCGCCCCAGGAAGCGATGGAAGTAGTCGTTGACAAACATCCAGTCGAAAGGCGCGTTGAAGGCCACGAATATGGGCCGCCGACCAGAGGGCACTTGAGCTGCCAGCCAGGTCTCGAAGCAGGCCATAGCCTCGACTGGAGGCAGCCCGCCTTCGGTCAGTTCTTCCAGCGACAGCCGGGAGACCGCCAGTGCTTCTGGAGTGAAGCGGTGGTTGACGGGCTGCAGCTCCACATAGAAAGTGCGCTGCGGATCGGCCACCAGGCAGGCACCGATGGATAGCAGGGGGTACTGGCTTGGGTTAGGCCCTGCCGTTTCGACGTCCACGGAGACGTAGGCTTCTAAGGATGCTGTGTGGCCTCTATGATGAGTCATCCGTGTTTCCCTTTCGGTCTATCCTTCAAATCGGCTGACGAATGGTTACAGCCTTCTCCGGTGCCATCGGCTGGAGGAGGTTTACTTTCAGCACCACCTTCTCGCCAGGGGTAGCGAATTGGCCCATCCCACCCATCGTGGTCAACAACGCGGCCATCTTTTCCTCGACTTGGTCATAGCTAGGACAGTCAACGAGGGCATTGTATGGGCTGGACCGGCGGCGCGTTTCTGGGCTGAAGTCCGGTCACACAATGACGGCTTCTACGCCCGTCTCGGCTTCGATTTCAGCCGCAAAGGCTTGCAGGCCGGCCAACTTGAAGACGCTTTCCTCGCCGGCCGGCCGGCCCAGCACCACTAACGAAACGCCCTCTTCGCCAGCGGCGTTCTTTAGTTCCCCGTGGAACTTCCCCTTGCGGCAGACAGTGTCCGCAGCGATACCCTGCTCGGCAGCCCGCTCTTTGGCCATCAAAAGTAGGAACTGACCCATCTTGGCCACCTCGTTCCCCACGTCCACCACGATCGAGCCGCCGGTCTTATCGAGGAAGTGAAGATCAACCACGTAGAGAAAGAGCAACGTATCGCCTCGTTCTTTTGCCAGGGCAATAGCTGCGTCCTGGGCGCGATAGCTGGCCTCTCCGCCCCGAGTAGCACAAAGTATCTTGCCCATGATTCTCTCCTTGCAGGTGCCAGGCACTTTGGAAGTGCCTGGCACCTAGATTTAGAACTTCAGCCAGAAGTAGCGAATAAGAATCCACAGCGTCGGCACCAGGACGGTTACGAAAGTGACGGGCACGCCGACGCGGGAAAAGTCCTCGAACTTGAGCCGGAAGCCGGCTCGATCCATGATGCCCGCCGCGACGATGTTGGGCGCTGAGCCAATGTAGGTAGCGTTCCCTCCCAGCCCCGCTCCCAGAGCCAGCGCCCAGTAGAGGACGTTGTTCTCCGCACCGGGCAGGGTCTGGGTCAGGAAGACAGTGACCGGAACGATGGCCGCGGTGAAGGGGATGTTGGCTACTATCGCCGAGGCGATGGCCGAAACCCAGATCACCAACAGCGTGGCCAGCAGCAAACTGTCGCCAGCCAGGTTTTTGACCGATTCGGCGATCAGTTGGATCAGGCCCACCTCCTGGATGCCCCCCACCATCATGAAAAGACTCATGAAGAAGACCAGGGTTGTCCAGTCCACCTCGCGCAGCATTTCGCTCACGTCGGGCTGCACCCACAGCAGCAGGGCCGTGGAGCCCAGGATGGCAACCACGGCCGGCGGCATGTGGAACCGATCCTCGACGAAGAACAGAATCAGCGTGATGCCAAAGAGGAACAGCGACTTGCGCAACAAGACAGGGTCGGTGATGCGAGCGCCAGCCTCCAGTTGCGCGGTGAGGGCGGCAGAAGGGGCTTTTCCCTCCCGGTCGAACTCTGCCCGGTACAGCCGGTGGGTCATCACCAGCAGGATGACCATGCTCATCACAGAAATGGGAAGCATGTTGACCAGGAATTGATTGAAGCTAAGGCCAACGTAGGAGCCGATGATGGTATTGGGCGGCGTGCCGATGAGAGTGGCCGCACCGCCGATGTTGGAGGCCAACACCTCTGGCACGACGATGGCCGCCGGATGGATATTGAGGGCCAACGCGATCTGGATGCTGATGGGCGTCATCAGGAGCATGACGGTGGTATCGTTCAGCACCGCTGAGATGACGCCGGTGATGGAGATGAGGATGGCTGCAACAAGGAAGGCATTGCCCCGGGCCAGACGAAAGGTCTGATAGGCCAGCCACTGGAAAACGCCCGTCCGGCTCATGATGGCCATGAAGATCATCATCGTCATCAACAAGAAGATGACGTCGAAGTCAATGAAGGCGACGGCCCGGTGAAAGCCGACGATCCAAAAATCGGCGTTGGAGCTGCCGATGAAGTAGCTGACTCCCAGCATAGCCGCCGCGCCCAGGAAAGCAGCGATGGTTTCGTGCAACAGGTTGAGGGAGATGAAGCCAAAGACCACGATGAAGATGGCCGTGGCGAGGAAGAAGGCCGGGTTAAAGACACGGGGCAGGACAACGTCGGAGACGCGGACGTGGCAGCGATCGCCCGCGCAGGCCATCTCCTGGCGAGCAAAGCCCTGGCGGGTGGTACGAAAGCCTGGCCTGCTGACCTCCACGGCCACTATCTCCGCTTCAATCAGCGACTCGGACAGCGTCAGCTCCACAATGTAGAAACCATCGGCGTCGGTGTGGGCCACCTGTGTCTCCTCACCGCCGCTGCGTCCTGAGCTTGTCGAAGGGACGAAGACGCGCACCTCGGCCTCGTCCACAGCAGCCTCCTGGGTGTTGACCACCCGCCCGACGATGGTCAGCGTCACCTCGTCGCCGGCCTCGATTCCACTATTGGCTGGTGCTGCTCGGAGCAAGACAAAGAGGCTCAAGAGAACCAGCGCGACCAGACCCACTCGGTTACGAGTGCACATGCAGATCTCCTTGCGCTCAAATGATTCGCGCCTTCACACCCGTCTCGGCTTCGATTTCGGCAGCGAAGGCCTCCAGGTCAGCCGGCACAAAGGCGCCTCCCGTGCCGGCCGGCTGGCCCAGTACTACCAAAACAACGCCCTCCTCGCGAGCGGCAGCCTTCAGCTCGTCCCGCAGCTTCCCGCGGCGGATGACGTACTCGGCGGCTACCCCTTGCTTCTGGGCTCGCTCCTGGGCCATGGCCAACAGAAACTCGCCCATGTGGCTCATCTCCTCGGCCACCACGTCGGGGCGGACGGCCCGGGCCGTCTTGTTCAAAAAATACGTATCCACCACGAAGAGGAACAATAACTCATCGTCCCGCCCTTTGGCCAGGGCGATGGCCGCATCCTGGGTGCGGTAACTGGCCTCGCCGCCGCGGGTGGCACATAAGATTTTGCCCATAGTAACCTCCCTAACAAATGAGGGACTAGGGAATCAGGGAACAGGGTCGCGTCCCAATCCCCCGATTTCCTGATTTCCCGATTCCCTGACCTAGAATCGGATAAAGAGCCACAAGGTCCCGATGGCCACGGTGATGATCATGGCCGGGAAACCGATCTTCAAGAACTCCCTGTAGGTGATGGGATATCCCGCTCGCTCGGCGATGCCGGCTGTCACCAGGTTGGGCGAAGAACCAATGAGGGTGCTGTTCCCGCCCATGGCCGAACCCACGGCGAGGCTGTAAAAAAGCGTCAGGTTCGATGCCCCCGGCAAGGTGCGGGTCAGGAAGCCGATCACCGGCAGCATGGCAGCGGTGAAGGGGATGTTGTCCACTACTCCCGACATGAGCGCCCCCGACCAGATCACCATCAGCATCGCCACGGACAGGTTCTCGCCCACCACTGCCTTGATACCAGCGGCGATGAAGCTGATCAGCCCCACCTCCTGAATGGCTCCCACGACCATGAAGAGGGCGATGAAGAACATCAGCGTCGTCCAGTCCACCACCTTGAGCATTTCCTCAATGTCGGGCGAGACCCACACAAGCATGAGCACTGCGCCGACGAGAGCGGTCACGGCCGGCACCAGGTGGATAGCTTCACCGCCGACAAAAAAGACCAACATCACGATAAAGATCAAACCCGCCTTGCGTAGCATGTCGGGCTTGGTGATGCGGGCGTTCTCCCTCAAACGTTCCAACAGGGCTGGCGGCAGCCCCTCGTCAACTAACCGGTATTCCTTCCTGTAGATGATGAGCACGTAAACGGTGAGGGCGGCTTGGGCCAGCAACACACCTGGCGTCAGATTGACCAGGAAGTCACTGAAGGAAAGGTCGGCGTAGGAGCCGATGAGGATGTTGGTCGGCGTGCCGATTAGAGTGCTGATGCCACCCACGTTGGAGGCCAGCACCTCTGGCATCAGCAGCGACAGGGGATTGATGCCCACCGCCAGCGCGATCTCGATGGTGATGGGCGCCATGAGGAGCATGGTGATCACGTTATCCAGCAACGCCGAGGTGACCGAGGTCAGGATTATCAAGATGATCACCAGCAGCCAGGCGCGGCCTCGTGAGAGGCGGTAGGCCTGATAGGCCAGCCATTGGAAGATGCCGGTCTCCTCGATGATGCCGACGACAATCATCATCCCCAGCACCAGGAAAATGACGTCGAAGTCCACGTACTCCAGTGCTCGCTCAAAGTCGAATATGAACAGGTCGTGGCGGATCGCGCCACCCACGAAGCTGGTGCCCAGCACCACCGCCGCGCCCAGCAGCGCCGCCATGGTGCTGTGCAGCTTCTCCAGAGCGATGAGCACCAGGATGCCCACGAAGGTCAGCGTCGCTATCCAGAAGCCCAGGGTGAGACGCCGCTGCAGAGTGATGTCGGGCAGACGCAAGGTGTTGCCCTGGCGCAGGTGGTCCAAGTCGTCATCCTCGGCCATCCACTTCATCGTCTCAAAGTGTGGGCGCGCGATCTCCACCCGTAGCGAGTCTATCGGGCTATCGGGCAGGTCGAGCACGAAGACGCCATCGGGTTGGCTCTCGCCGACGACGGTGGGCTCCTCTACATCGTTCAAGTAGGCAGCCACTTCTGCGCCGCGCACCGGCTCATCCTGCGAATCAATCACGCGGCCAGCCAGAGCTCGCGGGCCGGCCGCGTGTGCTGGCGATGGCCTCAAAGTGCCCGCCCGACTCACCACCACCATAAACATCAGCAGGAGAAGGAACAACAGACTGTGGGATTTAACGGATTGGCTCACTACTCGTCGCCTCATTCCTCGTCGCCTCATTCCTCCCCTGTCACCTCCTCTCCCCCTTGCTTCTCTGCTTCCTCGCTTCCCTGCTCCCCTGCGCCTTCCTCCTCCTCTTTGCCGAAATCTTTAATCATCTCTGCCAGTTCCCGCAGACGCCGGTCCACTAAATCGTTCACTGAATCCTCTTCGAAGGTCCCGTCTTCTATCCTCACCCCGGCCTTGACTCCCGTCAGGATCTCGATCCCTTCGTCAACAGTTCTCACGGCCCAGATGTGGAACTTGCCCTCGCTGACCGCCTTCACTACCTCTTCTTTGAGCATCAGGTTCTGCTCGTTGCTTTCGGGGATGAGCACTCCCTGCGTCTCGACCGAGCTCGACGAAGTCTCGCCGGTCAGCCCCTTGGCCTGGCAGGTCTCGAAGAACCCCTCGATCTTCTCGTTCACCCCGCCGATGGCCTGCACCTCCCCCTTCTGGTTGACGGAGCCGGTGACGGCGATGCCCTGCTTGATGGGAAGGCCAGAGAGGTTGGAAAGGAGAGCATAGAGCTCCGTGCTGGAGGCGCTGTCCCCGTCCACCTCTGAATAGCTCTGCTCGAAGACCAGGCGGGCGGAGAGGCTGAGGGGCTTGTCCTGAGCATACTTCTCGACCAGATAGCCGCTCAGGATCAGCACCCCCTTGGTATGGATAGGGCCGCCCAGCTTCGCCTCTCGTTCGATGTCCATGATTCCCTCCCGCCCCAGACCTACGCTGACGGTAATCCGAGAAGGCTGACCAAAGGTGATATCCCCCAGGCTGAAAACAGAGAGACCGTTCACCTGGCCCACCTCCTCCCCCACCGCGTCAATCATTACAGTACCTCGCTCGATCATCTCGTTGACCCTCTCCTGAAAGAGGCTGGAGCGGTAGAACTTCTCCTCGATGGCCTTCTGTACGTGAACGGCGGTCACGTAAGCCGAATCCTCCTGGGCCGCGTAGAAGCTGGCCTCCCTGATGATGTCTGAGATCTCGCCAAATCTGGCCGAGAGCTTCTCCTGGTCCTCGGCCAGCCGGGAGCTGTGCTCGATGACCTTGGCCAGCGCCGAGGCGTCGAGGTGCTTCAAGCCCTCCTCACCACAAAGGGTACAGACAAAGGCGGCGTAGTCTCTTGTGTTCTCGTCTGTGCGATCCATGCGGGTGTCGAAATCAGCTTTGACCTTGAACAGCTCGCTGAAGTCCTCGTCCCAGGTGTAGAGGAGATGGTAAGGCGTGGGCTGCCCGATGAGAACCACTTTGGCGTCCAGCGGGATAGACTCAGGCCGCAGGCTCTTGGTGGTGACAAAGCCCAACCTCTCTCCTGCCTCCTCGACGGCGATCTCTTCGCTTCTGATGGCTCGCTTCAAGCTATCCCAGGAGAAGGGATTGCGCAGCACCTCTTCGGCGGGGAGCACCAGGTAGCCGCCGTTGGCCCGGTGGAGGGAGCCTCCCCTGATCATGGTGAAGTCGGTGATCAGGGCGCCGAACTGGGCCTCCTTCTCTATGCGGCCGAAGAGGTTGTTGTAGGTGGGGTTGAACTCCATGACCACCGGTGCGCCCTTGAGCTCAGAATTGTCCACCACCACGTTCACTTCGTATTTCCTGAAGGGCAACTCTGCTGCCCCAGGCGTGGGAAAGGGAGAGATGGGCTGAGCCTGAGCTTCGCCCCTGAACAGAGCAAGGTTCTCTGCGATGTCATCCCGCACCTTTTTCAGATAAGCTACGACCTCCGGAAGGTCGTCGTATTCCTCTATCAATTCACTGACCGGCGGGCCCACAGCGTAGAGCGCTACTTCCTGGTCCAGTTTCCGCAATGCTTCGTTGGCTTTCTTCTCCAGGCCCGTCAATTGCCTCATGGCCCTCTTTAGCTCCTCTTGCAGGCCCTCCCGCTTTTGCAGCACTTCTTCTTTTACTTCCGGGCTCAGAGCCATGAATTCCTCTTCGCTGAGGGGCTTTCCCTCCATCACGGGAATGATCAACAGACCCATGGGGCTCATTTGCAGAAAGAATCCCTCCGCCTGAGCCTTCTCGCCCATTTGAGAGAGGAGCTCTTGTTTTTGCCTTTGAAAGCCTTGAGTGGTCTCTTCCCTTTTGGCAGCGTATTCTTCGCTTTCGAAGACCCTGGGAATCTCTCGCCGCGCCCCCTCCACCAGGTTCTTCACGTCCTTTTGGAGTTCCCGCCCTCTGCCTGGGGGCAAGCGGAGGGCCTGAGGGCGATAGGAATCACGGAAGTTGTACACGTAGCACCAATCGGAGGGCACAGCCTTGCCCCTGGCCACTTCCTCCAGGAAACGCTTGACGGCAGTGGTCTTCCCTGTGCCGGGGGGGCCGGCCACGTAGATGTTGAATCCCAACTTCTGGATTCCCAGCCCAAACTCCAGAGCTCTGATCGCCCTCTCCTGGCCGACGATGGTTTCGAGGGGCTCCATTTCCTCGGTCGTATCACAGCCCAACATCTGGGGGTCGCAGACCCTTCGTAGTTTAGCAACGGGCAGTTCTTCTACCATTTTCCTCCTCCTAATTCTACTTCTCTCTCAGCCTTCGAGGGCCGCGATAATGGTCCGACAGAAGGCAGGCAGATCACCAGGCATGCGAGAGGTGATGATGTTGCCATCCCGCACCACCTCCTGGTCCAAATAGGTCGCGCCAGCGTTGATGACATCGTCCCTGATGGCGCTGACACAGGTGACCTGGCGGCCCCTCAGGATGCCCGCCGACACCAGCACCCACCCGGCGTGACAGATGGCGGCCACCACCTTGCCCTGCTGGTCAGCCTCCCGAACCAGCCTGAGGACGGCCTCGTAGCGCCGCAAAAGGTCCGGAGCGTAGCCGCCGGGCACGATGACGGCGTCGAAGTCGGCGGCCTTGACCTCATCGGCGGCGGCGTCCACTGTGACGGGGTAGCCGTGCTTGCTGGTGTAGGTTTCCGCGCTGCCTGTGCCGATGACCTTCACCTCGGCCCCTGCCTCTCGCAAGCGCAAGAGGGGATACCAAAGCTCCAGTTCCTGGTAGTTGTCCTCCGCCAGGATTGCTATGTTCTTACCGGTTAAACTCATTGTTGGCCTCCTTATTTATTTTTTGCCACGAATTACACGAATTCCACTAATTTTTTCCTCCTTCGTGTCAATTCGTGAAATTCGCGGCAGAACGGTTCACTCCCCAAACAACTCCGCGATGTCCTGCACCGCGCTCCGCACCTCCCCCGCCCCCATCGCCTTGTAGAACTCCTCGTCGTACTTGCGGGTGCGCACCTGGATGGGCATGGGCACGGCGTGGCCCATGAGGAGGACTTGCTCGCGGGTGTCTAAGCTCGCCAGTGCACTCCGCAGGGTGCTACGGTCGGCCACGCCGGTCAGCACGGCCTCAATGTCGCGCTCCTCGGTCAGCTTGCCAGAGACGCGGGTGCCGAGCTGGCTCATCACCTCAGGATCAATGCCGCTGGGCCGCTGGTCAATGACCATGAGAGTGACGTTATACTTGCGCATCTCGCGGGCGATCTGGCCGAAGATGGTCTGCCTGGCCACTGTGGGATTGAGGAACTTGTGGGCCTCCTCAATGGTGATCATCAAGGGGCGGGGCGCGTCGCTGGGCTTCTTGGTCTCCTCGTAGTGCTCGACTTTCCGCTGGTAGAGGCGGCGGATGCGACGGGTGACGACGTTGGCTACCAGCATGTAATCCAGCGCGCTGCTGTAGCGTCCGAACTGGAGGATGATGTGCTTGCCCTTATCCAACGCCTCCACCATATCGTCAATGATATTAAAGTGGGCCTGCTCGGCTATGTATCCTCGCCGCTTGATGGCCCTGAGCTTGCGCTGCAGGGCGGTGGTGGCCTCCGGGTGGGCACCGCTGGCCTGGCAAAACGCCTGCACCCCATCGGGCGACATCCCCAGCAATTCCTGCAGCCAATCCTCCCTGTAGACGTCGTTGAGAAGCCCCGCCGTGGCCGCCGTGGTGGGACGGAGGTCCAGCTCGTCAGCCAGCAGCATCACGTCCTCGGCCTCGATCTGATTGAGACCGATCTGGAGGGTCACGTCCACGTTTTGGCGAGCAGCGGCCTTCTCGTCCAGCGAGTAGACCATCACACGGCTGCCGAAGATTTGACGCAGCCCCTTGACCCATATCCCATCTTCCGACTGCTTGTCAAAAGCGTACTCGCTGTGCATGTCGAAGATGAGATTGACGGCCGCCTCCGACTTTATGATGCCAGAGAGGATGATGCGAGCCAGGAAGCTCTTGCCCGTGCCCGTCTGGCCGAAGATGCCGTTGGAGCGCTCCACCAGGCGGTCGAGCTTGACGCAGATGGGAATGTCCATGGTCAGCGGTGTGCCCAGGGCGAAATTCCGCCCGCCCTCCTCGCCAAAGACGCTGCGAAAGTCCATAGCATCGGCCTGGCACAGCTCGGCGAAGTGCATGGGGATGGTGCGCACCGGCTGCGGCGGCGACAACTCGTCGAGGAAGGTGAGCTCGTCACCCTTCTCCAGCATGAGCCTGGGTCTGACCTCCACCGTAGCATAGGTACTGATGCCTGAGAGAGCCTGGGCGATAAAGGGCGAGGCATCGCGGGGCGGGTTGGCCAGCAGCGTGGGGTCAGTGGCCCGCAGTTGCAGGTCCGCGATCATGCTAAAGTAGCGGTTATGCTTCCCTTCCACGATCACGAAATCGCCGATGCGCAGATCCTCGGTGGAACAGCCCGCATCCAGCCGCACCGTCAACCCCGCGTTAAACGCGCCGTC